>JDSG01000106.1_pt1 | contig 27084 bp, 37 predicted proteins | sample 199341 | NCBI WGS metagenome assembly JDSG01 (sample SAMN02584197, study PRJNA231836) | bioreactor metagenome | isolation source: continuous culture bioreactor short generation time transfer1 day 52 after... | place: Germany: Bremen | reverse complement strand
ATAACACAACAGGTTAGAATATGAAGATTCTAACCCTGTAAAAGGATACAACACTTAATTCATTATTTCATCTAAATTCTTCAACGACTTGATCAATAATCTCAGGCGTCATAGCACCTGGATAATAAGCTAAAACATAACCATCTCTATCAATAAAATATGTGGTTGGAAAGCCTGTCACTGGATAGTCTTGACTTGTTATACCCTCAACATCAATGACCATTTCCATAGTAAAGCCTCTGCTTTCATACCAATCAACAACCTCTGCCTGACTTACATTCTCAGAAGTGAACACATCCACAATCAAGAATTCAACATCATCTGCATATTTCAAGGAAGCCTCTTGAAAATCTGGCATCTCTATTTCACAGTATGTACACCAAGTTGTAAAGAAATTAAGAAAAACAATCTTACCCTGGTAATCAGAAAGACTGATAGATTCACCTTTGGCGTTCTTAAGGGTAAAATCTGGCGCCTTAATTCTTTCTCTATCTGGAGCTTCTTCTTGTGGACTGGTCTCCACTGTATCAGCTTCTTCATTTTTTTGTACTTTCTACTTCTGACCCTGATGGTCTATCTTCTTTTGCTTGATTAGATGTTTCTACTGTTTCAACTACGCTGGTTGATTCTGTATTTTTGACATTGCTGCCACAAGCCGTTAATGTTAGCGCCATTATAATAATCAATATACTCATTACATTTTTCATTGTGAGACCTCCTTGGATTCTACTGTCATTTTCTTCATATTAAACTGTTAGTAAGCTTACTTGGTTGGTAATCATCAGGTAGCCCATAAAAATCATCAGACCTCCTGCCAACCACTTGATGTACTTAAAATATTTAAACATCTTTTTAATTCTGTCGATAAAGACGCCGACCAATACCGCTGATAGAATGAATAGTACCGAGAAACCTAGAGAATATACCAACATTAGGGAACCAGCTTCAATGTAATTTGATTTAAAGGACGCCATAAACAAAATGGACGCTAGTATTGGTCCGTTACAAGGTGTCCACCCAAAACTAAAGGTTAAACCTAGTAAAAAGGATTTAAGAAAACTTGGTGAATAAGATTTATAGGTAAACTTTCGTTCTTTCTCAATAAAAGATAGCCTTAAGCCAAATATAAAATACAGACCAAACAGTATTAAAATGATGCCACCAGTAATTCTAAGTTGAGTACCATATTTCAGCAAAAATGATGAGGCTGCTTTTGCACCAAATCCCAGCAACAAATTCACAACACTAATACCAAGAACAAAGGCTGTTGCATTAACCACCAATCTCTTGTGAACTTTTTTTTATCTTCTAGGGATGTCATTGCTTCTCCAGCCAAATAGCCAAAATAAACTGGCAACAAAGGCAGAATGCACGGTGTGAAAAAAGACAGTAACCCACTTGTAAATGCCAAATAATAGCTTACATCTCCCATATTTTTTTTCCTCCTAATTTTCTCACGCTGCAGGGCGCTCATTTTATTTAACTATATTATATTATGTAGATATAGTAATGTAAAGTTAAATAAGTATGAATGAGATTAAATAAATGAGAACAATTTTCAATTATCTTAATACTTATGTAATACCGAATTCAAGCTAATGAATAATATGGATTCGAAAGACTATCTAAAAGAAAAAAAGGACCAAAACCATTAAGGTTTTGATCCCATTCAACTTACATTCGAAATTAATTTGTCATAAATTCTACTATACTAGGCTACTGCTGACTTTTTAACTCTATCTATAGCAGCTATTGTTACAGGTATTAGGACTACAAAAATGGTTAATGCCCCCCCTTCAACTGCTAGATAAGTAAAGTTATACCAGAATGAGTACAACCACACATTCATGCCTTCTGGTGCATATTCTGCAAAGAAGATAGCGCCTGAAATCACATGCATTACAAGACGACCTGTAACACCTATAATGACACCTTTTACCAATCCAAATTTCGACTTGGCAAAGACCCCCCCTGATAGGCCTAACATTGCAAAAGCAAGTGGATAGTCAAGCAATAATTGTACTGGGTGAACAACATATGGCTTAAAGGCCAATTGTAGCAATCCATAGACAATACCAGCCAAAATCCCTTGACGTAAGCCAAAGAAGTAGCCAATAACAATGACAAATAACATACTGAATGCTGTTATTGAACCACCTTGTGGCATTTGAAACAATGGAATGTTGGACAATGCCATAGCAAGAGCCAATGCAACACCTGTATATACAACCGGCTTTATTGGACTTGCCTCATTACTTTTGTTACCTGTAGCAACCAAAACACCTATAAGCAAGGCACTTGCTATAAGCATAATTATAATGATACCAAGGTCTGAGGTTACCACTGCTTTGAAACTTCCCGAAGCTAACGCTTCACTAAAATCATTGAACATAAAAAAATCCTCCTAACGAAATTGTCGTAGGAGTATTAACTGAAACAGAATCACTAATTATCAATTAGCAATGCTTTCCTACGCCGGCATAATCCGGTTCAGGTATAAGGGTCAGCTAATACTTTCTCAGCCACTCACGTGGCTCCCCCCCTAGCGATTTGCACTATCATCATATACCCCCCCAAAGCCCTCTGTGTCAAGGCTTATAGAAAATAAAGACACGAAAAGAACACATGATTCTCATAGTAAATATTCATTGTCTGTAATATAATGGTAATATTGACAGAATATCTATTCAGGAGGTGTCCATGGATATATTTGTAGCTAGGCAGCCAATTTTCAACCGAAAACGAGAAGTAATTGCCTACGAGCTTCTCTATAGAGATAGTGATAAGAATTTTTTTTAGCGGAGATGTTGCTTCCAATGTTGCCACGTCTATACTATTGATGAACAGCTATCTTAACTTTGGTATAGAACACCTTGTTGGAGAACACAAAGCATTCGTTAACTTCGATGAAGAACTAATAATGAACGACATACCCCCCCAATTACTTACGAAAGAACATGTTGTTATTGAATTACTCGAAGACATCATCCCCCCCAAAAAAAAGTTTTATGAATAAGATTCAGAAACTTAAGGATGAAGGTTATACCATTGCTATTGATGATTTTATAGAAGACTATCAGTATACTTCCCTTGTTGACCTTTGCAGTATCATCAAAGTCGAATTTATGGGGGGGGCAACAAGACAGTCAATTGAAAATATTGTTAGGACATGGAAACCAAGAGGCAAACTTCTACTTGCTGAGAAAGTTGAGACCATGGAAGAGTTTGAATGGGCTAAAGGCGTTGGCTTTGATTTCTTTCAAGGCTACTTCTTCTCAAAACCTTCAATGGTAAGGTCCAAGGGACTTAAAGACAGTGCATCTCAATACATCCGCTTAATGAATGAACTGAACGTACCTGAGCCAGTCTACAAGCATATTGCCAGCATTATTGAGATGGATGTTGCCCTAACATATAAGATACTCAAGCTAGTTAACTCTAAGATACTACATAATAAAATAAGTTCTATCCAGCATGCCTTATCTATTATTGGTGTGAAAGCAATTAAACGTTGGCTCAGTCTGGCTATGGTTCAGAATCTTTCTACACCTGAGAAGTCTGAGTTGGTCATCACATCCATGGTCAGATCCCATCTGTTGGAGGACATAGCCAATAATTCTTCTATGAAGACTCACATACAAGAACTTACTTTGATAGGTGTTCTATCTATTTTGGATGTTATTTTAGAGAAACCTATGGAAGACCTAATGGCTTCTCTCCCACTGACCGACGCAGTTAAGGACACTCTTCTTGGCAAAGAAACGCTTTATTCTATTCCATACAAATTGTGTCTCTGCTATGAACGTGGTGATTTTGAAGAATTAGATAATTTAGCCAATTCCATTAATTATGACGTTTCACTTTTACCCAAGAACTATATTGATTCAGTCAAGTGGGCCGATCACACATTTGCCTTTATGCAAAATGATTTATAAAAAAAAGACATATCAGCTGCAGGCTGATATGTCTTTACTATTTTATAGTCCAATATTACATCTATCTTAGTGAGGATTATTTAATACCTATATCCGTTCTAAATTGCTTCTTCTCAAAATCAACTTCTTCAACAGCTTGATAGGCTACAGCTCTAGCCGCTTCTATTGACTCTCCCATAGCAGTAATACCAAGAACACGTCCACCATTAGTAACAACTTTATCCCCCCCATCAAACTTTGTTCCTGCATGGAATACTGTTACATCTTCTTTGGCTTTTTGTTCTTCTAGGCCTGTAATTTCGTAACCTTTATTATAAGCAACAGGATATCCACCTGAAGCTTCAACCACACATACAGCCGCACGTTCATCCCACTCAAGGGTCAACTCACTAAGTTTTCCTTCAATAGCTGCTTCAAACACTTCAAGCAAGTCTGTCTTAAGCCTAGGAAGAACAACTTGTGCTTCAGGATCACCAAATCTTGCATTATATTCAAGTACTTTGGTACCATTTGGCGTTAGCATTAAACCAAAGAAAATTATGCCTGTAAAAGGTCTTCCCTCTGATTTCATTGCAGCAAGGGTTGGCTTAAAAATTGTTTCCATTGCCTCTGCATGCATTTCATCTGTATAGTACTTACTAGGTGAGAAAGTACCCATACCGCCTGTATTAAGGCCTTCATCGTTATCAAAAGCTCTTTTGTGGTCCTGTGCACTAACCATAGGAATCACTGTCTCACCATCACAGAAAGACAATACAGAAACTTCTGGACCAGTCATAAATTCTTCAACAACCATTATTTTACCAGCATCACCGAATTTTAGATCTACCATAATGTCTTGAAGACCTTCAATGGCTTGGTCTTTTGTCTCACAAATAAGAACACCTTTGCCAAGGGCAAGTCCATCGGCTTTTAATACTGTTGGATAATCACATGTTTCAAGATATGCTTTCGCTTTAGCTGGGTCTGTAAAAGCTTCATAGCCTGCAGTTGGAATATCATATTTTTTCATAAGATCTTTTGAAAATACTTTAGACCCTTCGATGATGGCTGCGTTTTGTCTTGGACCAAAAATCTTAAGCCCTTCAGCCTCAAATGCATCGACAACACCAAGCATAAGTGGATCATCCATACCTACTACTGTTAAATCAATCGCTTCCGAAGTAGCCCATTTGACGAGGCTTTCAACATCAGTTGCAGCAATATCAACACATGTAGCTAACTCACTTATTCCAGCATTACCAGGTGCACAATACATCTGGTCAATTCTATCGCTCTGTGCTAATTTCCATATAATGGCATGCTCTCTTCCACCGCCACCAATTACGAGTACTTTCATCCTTATTACCATCCTTAGATTATTTTGTTCTTTAAATGCCTTTTATCTTAACTTTGTTATCAATCACTTCGATTTGATTCATTGCTATCATATCTATAGCCATTGGAAGCAATTCCCACTCTGCTTCAACCATTATACGTTTTTGCAATGACTCTGCTGTGTCATCATCTTGGACCGGAACAGCTTTTTGGGCGATGATTGGTCCTGTATCAGTGCCTTCGTCTACAAAATGAACTGTTGCACCTGATAGTTTGACCCCCCCGCGCTTAAGGCACCTTCATGAACCTTCAGTCCATAGAAGCCATGGCCTGAAAAAGCTGGAATTAGGGATGGGTGAATATTCACAATCCTATTCTTATATTTTCTAATAAAGCTTTCACCAAGAACTACCAAGAATCCAGCCAAGACAATTAAGTCAACAGACATAGACTCAAAATGGTCTATAAGGGCTTGGTTAAAGTCTTCTTTTGATTCAAAATTGACTGTGGAAATGTAGCTTGCATCGATGCCACAATTTCTTGCACGTTCAAGGGCATAAGCCGCTTTACGATTAGAGACCACTGTCACAATCTCAGTATTTCTGATTGCACCTTCTTCTAATTTATCAATGATGGCTTGTAAGTTGGTACCGCCTCCGGAAACCAATACACCAACTCTTAGCATAACTCAACGCCTTCTTTACCTGCTTTAACTGTACCGATTTCATATGCCAGTTCACCAAGTCCTTCAACGGCTTCAATCGCTGCCTTGGCATCTTCTTTAGCCACAGCAACAATCATACCAATACCCATATTGAAAGTCCCATACATAACATCTCGTTCAATATCACCAAGGTCTTGCATAACATTGAAGATAGGTAGTACTGGCCAAGCACCAAGCTTAACTTCTGCATAGGTACCATCTGGTAACATTCTAGGAATGTTCTCATAGAAGCCACCACCAGTAATATGACTAATGGCTTTAAGCTTAACAGCTTCCTTCATAGCTTTAATTGTCTTTACATAGATTCTTGTTGGTGTCAGTAAAGCTTCACCTAAAGAACCATCAAGTTCTTCTACTTCAACGGCTAATTTCTCTTTTGTTGGTTCAAATAACTTACGAACCAATGAGTAGCCGTTACTATGGATACCAGAAGATGGCAGACCAATTAGGACATCGCCTTCCTTAACATCTGATCCATCAATCATATCTTTTTTTATCAACAATCCCTACTGAGAATCCAGCAAGGTCATACTCTTCCACTGGATAAAATCCAGGCATTTCAGCAGTTTCACCACCAATAAGTGCTGCACCAGACTGACGACAACCTTCTGCAATACCTCCAACGATAGTGGCGATTTTCTCAGGATAATTCTTACCACATGCAATATAGTCAAGGAAAAACAGTGGTTCAGCTCCTGCACAAATAATGTCATTGACACACATTGCTACGGCATCAATACCTATCGTGTTGTGTCGATCAAGTTCAAAAGCTATTTTTAGCTTTGTTCCAACACCATCAGTACCTGATACAAGGATTGGCTCTTCCATTTTGTTCTGTGCTAGTGAGAACAATCCACCAAAACCACCGATGTCTGTTACCACTTCATCTCTCATTGTTGTTTTTACGTGTTGCTTCATTAACTCAACGGCTTTGTAGCCTGCTTCAACATCAACACCTGCTGATTTATAATCTATAGACATACTTGAACCTCCACTTTCAAACTTATTCACATTGGCTTTTTTTGCTTATTGTCAACAAGCTCAACTGGGTAATCCCCCCCATTAAAGCATGCCGTACAGAAGTTACATCTTGCACCTTCAAATGTAGTAAGTAGACCTTCTCGTGTGATATAGGATAATGAATCAGCACAGATTAGGTCTTTTATCTCTTCATTGGTATGGGTACTAGCCACCAAGTTTTCTCTTTCAGGGGGGGTATCAATACCCATGTAACAAGAGTAGGCTACTGGTGGTGAACTAATCTTAACATGAACCTCTTTAGCACCAGCATCACGTAACAGGTTAACGATACGACGGCTAGTCGTTCCGCGAACAATTGAATCATCAATCATAATAACACGTTTACCTTCAATTTGTGACCTGATTGGGTTCAGCTTAAGATGAACACCTTTTTCTCTTAAGTCCTGATTTGGTGAAATAAATGTACGTCCAACGTATCTATTTTTCATAAATCCATCAACAAGAGGAATACCTGATGCTGCGGCATAACCATGGGCAGCACCAAGACCTGAGTCTGGAACACCTACAACAACGTCTGCTTCAACTGGTGATTCTTCAAACAAAACTTTCCCAGCTCTAAAACGTGTCTCATAGACTTCTACACCTTCCATAACTGAATCTGGTCTTGCAAAATAGATGTATTCAAAACTACACATTGCTGAATGTTTGTATTCTTGTGTTTGGATTGACTTTAGGCCGTCATTGTTGATAACCACAATCTCACCTGGATCAATATCACGAACCAATTCAACACCTAGAGCATCGAAAGTACAAGACTCAGACGAGAATATATAAGAGCCATCTTTTTTTTACCCATAACCAGTGGTCTCATACCAAGTGGGTCTCTGGCTGCAATCAATTTATGTGGTGTCATAACGAGCAGTGAGTAAGCACCTTTAATCTGGCCCATCACTTCAACCAAAGCATCTTCAATTGATGAGTACTTAATTCTAGCTCTAGACAGAAGGGCTGCAATGACTTCTGAATCTGTCGTCGTTTGAAATATGGTACCTTTGGCTTCAAGGTCTTTACGAATGGTATCTGCATTGGTTAAGTTACCATTGTGGGCCAAAGCCATATGACCTTTTGTATATTTAAGAACCAATGGCTGAGCATTTTCAACCAAGGATGAACCTGCAGTTGAGTATCTCACATGACCTATGGCTGAGTGACCTTTGAGGTAATCAAGGACATAGTCATCAAATATATCTGATACCATACCCATTTCTTTACGGTAAAGAATCGTTCCATTGTTGTTAACAGCAATACCAGCACTTTCTTGCCCTCTATGCTGTAGTGCAAACAGACCATAGTAAGTCATTCTAGCAGTATCAAATCCATTGTTGTTATAGACGCCAAATACGCCACATTCTTCATTTAACTTATCGTCCCACATAGTGTTCCTCCGACTATTTCAAACCAAAAAGTCGACTCATGACTTCTTGGTAAGCTTCTTCTACATTGCCTAGGTCTCTTCTGAATCTATCTTTATCAAGCTTTTCATTTGTTTCTGAATCCCAGAAACGACATGTGTCTGGTGATATTTCGTCTGCAAGAATAATTGTACCATCAGATGTTTTACCAAATTCTATCTTAAAATCAATCAATTCTATTTTGGCTTCTTTTAAGTATGTGGTCAATGCATCATTAATCCTAAAAGCATAGTCCGAAATAGTTTCAAGTTCTTCCTTAGTAGCAAGTTCCATTGCAAATATATGGTAATCATTGATCATTGGATCTCCAAGATCATCATCTTTGTAAGAATACTCTAGGACTGTTTTCTTAAGTTTTGTCCCCCCCTCTTCAAGTCCAAGACGTTTGCTAAGTGATCCTGCTGCTATATTTCTGACAATCACTTCAAGAGGTATAATATCTACTTTCTTAACCACTGTCTCACGGTCATTAAGTTCCTCAACGAAATGAGTTGGAATGCTTTTCTCTTCTAACATTGCCATTAGATAATTTGAAAGTCGGTTGTTGACAATACCTTTTGCATCAATCGTCCCTTTTTTTACGCCGTTGAACGCTGTCGCATCATCTTTGTAAGAAACAATCAGTAAGTTGTCATCGTCTGTTTTAAACACTTTTTTAGCTTTGCCTTCGTACAGTAACGCTTTCTTTTCCATAGAATCCTCCGTTGTAGGCTAGACCTACTTGCTCATTTCATCTAAATAACTTGAGTAACCAATATCTTCAAGGTGGTTTGCTTTACCTTCCACCATTTCTTTAAGTGATGCTTTATAGCTTATGATTGCCTCACTGATAGCAGGGTCAAAACTTCCAATCATTTGTGCAGCCAAGATACCTGCATTCTTAGCACCATTGATTGCAACTGTGGCAACTGGTATTCCTGGTGGCATCTGAACAATTGAATACAGTGAGTCAAGACCACTCATTGTACGTGTTTTAACAGGTACCCCCCCTACTACTGGAACACTTGTTAATGAGGCCACCATTCCTGGTAAATGAGCCGCACCACCAGCACCAGCGATGATTACTTTTAGGTCTTTGCCTTTAGCTTCTTTGGCATAGTCATACATTCTATCAGGTGTACGATGTGCTGATACAACAGTTAATTCATAAGCTACATTTAGTTCATCCAGTATTTTGGCCGCTTCTGACATAACAGGTAAATCAGAATCACTACCCATAATAATTCCTACCATTGGCTTTTTCATTTTGTCTCCTTATCGCTTGCCACTTTGATGGCTTCATAAGCTTTATTAGCACTATCTCTTGCATCTTCTATTGTCTTACCTATGGCCGTTACATGACCCATTTTTCTATAAGGTTTTACATCCAGCTTTCCATATATATGGACTTTTGCATTAGGTATTTTGTATGCTTGGTCAACACCTATCGTTGAGGTCTTACCAACCGCTCCCTCTTCACCCAGTAGGTTTCTCATAACCGTTGGGCATCTTAGACTGACATCACCAAGGGGGGGTAATCCTACAATAGCACGTACATGATTTTCGAACTGTGAAGTCAAACAACCTTCAATGGTATAATGACCTGAATTATGTGGTCTAGGTGCCACCTCGTTAATATAAATTGCTTCATCCTCTGTAACAAACATCTCAACACAGAACATACCAACACCTGTGAATACATTCATAACTGATTCGGCAAGTGCCATAGCTTTAGATGTACATGTATCTGAAATATTAGCTGGCACAACTGTTTCATCAAGTATTGAGTTCACATGGGTATTCTCACCAACTGGATAAACAACCATATGACCGTCTATACCTCTACAAGCTAATACAGAAATCTCTTTGGTGAAAGGTACGAATTTCTCTATCATAAGAGGTAATTTGCCTGCCCCCCTAGTGTTTCAAAGGCTTCAGTTGCATTGTCAGGGCTCTTTACAAGTGCATTGCCCTTACCATCATAGCCACCAGTACAAGTTTTTAACATCATTGGGTATGTAAACACTTGTCCTGCTGACAATATATCTTCAATTGTTTGAACTTTTTTTATAGTCTGGAACCAAAAGTTTCGCACTAGACAGTGCATCTTTTTGAGTAGATTTGTCTTGAATGATTTCAAGACTCTTAGGTGTTGGATAGATTTCATAACCTTCATCGCTTAGGGTTTTTAGAATCTCTACACCAATGTGTTCAAATTCATAAGTAATAACGTCCACTTTCTCAGCTAAGGACCTTATTGCTTTATCATCATCAAATGCTGCGACAATGTGCTCATCTGAAATACTATGGGATGGACATAACGGGGGGGTCGGATCTAATGTAATGACATAATAACCAAGCCTTTTTGCGTCCAGTATCATCATCTTACCTAGCTGCCCACCGCCAATAATACCGATCTTCTTCTTAAGGTGATTCATATGATTGCCTCATTCCTTTTTTTATCCGTTAATAAAGATAACATCATTTTACAGACAAACCACAAGATAGTCAACCATTTTTCCGAACATTTTTCAACAATTTATAAATAATATTCGGAGTTATTTTTGTGTATAATTATCCTTAAGCTACAAAGAGGCGAAATCTAGGAATCTAGACCGCCTCTTTACCACTATCTTAACAAGTATTCAATTGCTTTCATAACATTCCCTTGGCGTATAGTTCCTGCAAAAACTCCTAAGTAATGAGGATTTTCACCATCAACGACCAACTTCTGCATGGAAGGTATCATAGACACATCAAGTGCATATACCCCCCCCTCTAGGCCAGTTTCGGAATCAGTGGCATAGATTTTATAGTCTTCTGGAATCTGAATGCCAGACTCTTTTAGAAAGTCATCTAGATTAGCAAGTGCCATAGGTTCTGTCATTCGTTCATACATACCCTGATTCATAATGACGATGTCCATATCATCTGTCTCAATCTTACCGACAAATTTGGCTTCACTTGCCATCATTGTGTTTGGATCTCTTGATTCACCCATCTGAAGAAACTCTACAGTGACGGTTTCTCTCACATCTTCTGCCACAAGGAGGTCAATCAACTCTGACTTAATCACTTCTGCCTGGTCATAGTCATAGAACTCCGTTCTAACAGTGACATCAAGTGCATTGTCTGGTACCGGGTTAAAGACCCAGATGTTTAAAAAAAGAATAAATAATAACTAAGCCTGTAATTCCTGCAATAATATGAAGCTTATAGTATTCCCATATGTGTTCGATTTTCTCTTCTTTGTTCATTTCTTTAAAGGTTGTCATTCTTATCTCCTGCTTAGGCATCAAGGGGGGTTCATTCAGCACTTGGGTGCCTTCAAGAACAAACCTTCCACCTTCGATGATTTTGTATTCCCCCCCATTATTCATATCGTATCCTATGATTGTGTCAAGTTCATCATAAGGGATTGTGATGTCTGTATGTTTATTCAGATAGGCTTCTTTGACATCCACTTTTCTCTTAATACTTATTTCATTATCCTTCACAGCTATTCTTTTGCCATTGCTATTGTATGTCTTCGTATCTTCACTCCATAAATAACATGTGTCGCCTATGGCAAAATGAGGTCCTGCTTTCTCACCAATAAGGATAGGCAATATACTAGCAATACCATATTTCTTAGCCATAACATAAGCAACCGTATTGGTACCAATTGCAAATTCACCAAGGGGGGGCAATGTTTCATGTGGCGTCATCAGAGTCTCCTTCACAAAATTCTGATTAGCTCATGGTTATCACCAAAATTGGCGCAATCGTATTTAGAAATCATACCATCTTCAAACCATATTTTCAATTCTAAATATCTAAGGCTCTTAAGATAAACTTCTTTCACATGTAAAAGTCCATTGGTCCCTTTAAGCTTAGGTGTTGTAAACACCTCACCTACAGGCACATTGACATCAGCTGTACAATTACTGAATTTGGTCTCATTGTTTGGATCATCAAGGGTTTGAAGGGCAACTGTCAAATCTGTTTCATTACCATTTCGCCCCCCCTTTATTTTCACGTACTCGGACTGATCTAGTGCATCAATCATTGTTGTATGAATTCTGTCATAGAGTGCTTCCTCCAAAGTATTCACTTTGACGACTTCGTCAAATATAGCTTCAAAGTCTTCACCTATGGTTGGCAATGGGTAGGCATTAATAGTAAAATTATAATCATCACCCTTTACATATTGTCGATAAACAGCCATGGCAGCAGAAGAATATTTTGTTTTCAAATCTAATGTAGACTGCTTGTAAGTTATATTTGCATCAGAATTCTTAGGTTCAAAAGATGCTTCACCAAATATTTCCATTAATGCCAATCCAGCATATTCTTTTGCAATACCCCCCCCTAGAGATGATAGAGCTTTCTCATTGGCTTTCATTAACCTTCTTTCATAGACATCATCAAAAAAGATGGCATCACTATAGCGATGGTCATACTCCATTTGTTTGTTAGGTCTTGTATTGTATAGTCTAGGACGTATCACACCTCTAAGACTATAAAATACAATTGGCTCAAGACCTAAGGCCCTTAAGTTCTCATAAGCTTTAGCAATAATACGTTCAAATCCAACATGGTAGGTAACCAGTGTTGATTTTTTCCCTTCAAGGCTTATGCCCTTTCTCTTAAAACCTCTAACATAAGCCTCTGTAAAAGTATCTACAATAAGCTTAATCTTGTCCTCTGAAACACTACTAAGGTAATTGGCCATTTCTATCTCATTCTTATCTACATACATACCATACCTAAATAAATAACGTAAGTCATCTAAATCATAGCTATCAACTATATGACTATAAGTATTAAACTCAGGAGATAATTGACGAAGCCAGTTGTTTCTTGTAACCTCATCGATATTTCTAAGAAGTCCATCTCTTATATTCAATTTTATGCTTTCAAGGTCCTCACATTCTCTTATAATTAGAGCTTCGTATAAGGATAAAACAATAGTGTTAAGCCTATACATTTCGAGAATTCGATTCTCATAGCAATAACCTACATATTCTCTAAGAAGGTATGCAACAGATGATAGTACCTGTCCCATAGCCTTGCCAAATCTTGCGACAGCAAAGGTAGGATTCACATAGCTTGATTCATAATTCTCCGGAAGGATATCTTCAAAGAGTTTATGATTGTATTCCAGTAATGTATCAAAATCATTGGTCTTGAAATAGCCATCCTGACTAATTGCTTGTCTGTGATCTATCATTTCTATCAAAAATTGCCCACATGAGAGAAAATAGTCTTTATAAACAGATGTTTCTGTTTGCAAAGCTTTAACCATCCCCCCCAGCAAGTTCTTATGAGAATTATTAAAGGCCTCCAAAGCTAAGTTGTTGCTTTGTTCAAAATATTGGTTGGTCTTTTCCATTAAGTCCTCTTTCTATTTAAACAATGCTTTTGCACTGCCAAGTATTGCCTTATCTTCTTCAATCTTCACTTCGTTACCAATGACACACATATAACCCTGTTCAATAACACTTTCAACAATATCGCCAATCTCATGAAGACGATCAATGGTTGTAGCAAGGACTTCGTCCCGCTCTTGTTGATCATCTTCTATCGACATTCCAGACATAAAGAGGCCTATAGCCCTTTCACCTTTCATCTGAGGTGTTAAAGGTGTATCAAGTTGCTAACCGTACCAATGATATACTTGCTTAATTCTCTTTCATCAAAAGCAATATTTCTAATATAGGCTGGCAGTCCTTTATAAATATTATAAGTGTCCGCTAAGTTAGGGTCTCTGTATGAACCCATGTAGAAGACACCACTTTTTCTAAATCCTGCAAAACCGCCATAAGCACCACCTTTGATTCTGACTTCTTTCCACATATAGTCAAGGCTCATAATGGTCTGCATAACTTTCATATAGCCTGAGTACTTATAACCCTCTTCTGAGAAATCACCTGTGAGGGCGCAGTACTGCACTTTTGATGATGTTTTGAACCCTTCGTTAAGAGCTTCGAAGACGACTTTTGCATCTTCTGCAACATGATTAGATACTTTGAGAGATGTAGCAAAATCCTGTAAAGATTGATATGCAGCTGAGACAAATTCATCACTAGCATTAATCATTACCACAAGGTTATCTTTTACTAGAACCTTAGCCATAACCACTTTTAAGTTTTCAAGGACCTGACCTAGGCTTTCAGGCTAATGCTTGTTATGAAATCATAATAACCTATGCCCTCAAGATAATCTTTATACCTGCCACTGATTGTATGATAACTAAGAGATCTGGTAATGCTGGCTGTATGACCTGATCCCATTAATGACATTGTCAATCTTGATTTGGTCTCAAGTATCAAGTCCATGATTTTCTTTTCATCCGATAGCAGCGTTTCATAGATGACTTCTCTAACAAGGGCAACCGTCTCTTCGACCTTACCTGAGAAACACTTGAATTTCACTTCAAGTCTTGGCATACATTCTTTTGTACTGTCCTTAACACCATAGATATTAATGGACGCTTTGATGCCACCTGTTTCTATGTTAATGGTATCTGTCAAATCCGATAAATCATAATTCTTTGTGCCAAGTCTTGTTAAAAGTTTGATGAGCAAAGCCATATAAGGCACTTCTTCGAATTCAAGCATACTAAAATCAAACATCAACTTCATGTAAACGATGTTATTGGTAAAAGTTTTATGGACAACATAATGAACCGATTCATTTTCAAAAACCTCATAAGAAATTTCTTCTGTTTTTCTCTCAATATCATCAAGAGATAATAAAGGTATTGTTTCAAGTGCTTCTTTGCTATTTGGCTCTGCTTGATAAGCCTTTAGAGATGCCGTTTGCTCTATAAGGGCAAGCTTCTCACTTTTACTCAGTCCTTTGGCATAGTCTTTCATTGTCTCTTCCAAAGCTTTAACTTTCTTCTGGGCCAAGTTTTTGTCTGGGACCAATCTAAGTATGGCTTGATGTGAATTATTCAGTAAATACTTCTCAATTAAGTCTGGAAAATAATTGCTGTGAATGCCTTCTCTTAATACTTCAAAGGCCTCTTCGTATTTAAAATTACTAAGTGGGTCTTTGTCGTAGAGCCATGTTTCAAGGGCTTTGATTGAGTATATAACCCCCCCTTTTGGATACTGACCAAAATCAGCTTCTCTTAGCTTAAACTCGAAATAGTTCATGGCAGCTTGCAATTTACGTTCTTCAATACCTTCATTCACGTACTTAGTAAGTGTTTTCTTGATAGCCTCTAGAAAAATACTCTCATCTTCAACATTTGCGTTTTTAGCAACAATGCTAAAAGTTGGCTGATTCAGACCACTGTCATAAGAGCCAAATATATCCTCAGCAATGCCAAGTTCAAGAAGGGCTTCTTTGAGTGGTGCACCTGGTGCATCCAGTAACAAATACTCAAGAATCTCAAGACCAATACTTTCACTGTTACTATCTGGTTTATCAAATGCAACGTTATAACTTAAATAACTACGTTTATCTTCTGACTCCTCTGCACCAATAGCATAAGTTTTTGTTACTGTTACAGGACCCTGAAAATCATCAACAGTAACAAGTTCTGAATCAAGAGAAATCTGGTCAAAAGCAGATAAGTACTCTGTATCTAACCATGCCAGTTGTTCATTGACGTCTAAATCTCCATAAAGGAATACATAGGCGTTACTTGGGTGATAATATGTTTTGTGAAAATTCAAAAACTCTTCTTGTGTTAGTGAAGGGATTGCTTCTGGTTCACCACCAGAATCATATCCATAAGGATGGTCTGGAAACAATGCACCTTGAATTTGTCTAAAAAGTACTTGTTCAGGTGATGAGGACGCGCCCTTCATCTCGTTATAGACAACACCATTGATCGTAACTGGGCCATCCACATCTTCCATTTCATAATGCCACCCTTCTTGCATCAATATACGTTCGTCCTTGTAGACATTTGGATAAAGAACTGCATCTAAATAGACATCAACAAGATTTCTAAAATCTTTGTCGTTGCAACTTGCCACTGGGTACATGGTTTTATCCGGATAGGTCATTGCATTAAGGAATGTGTTCAAAGAACCTTTTGCCAATTCTACAAAAGGGTCTTTAACAGGGTATTTTCTAGACCCACATAGGACAGAATGCTCCAGTATATGTGGTAGACCTGTATCATCCTGTGGGGGGGGTGTTCTAAAGATAATGTTAAATACTTTGTTGTTGTCGTCATTTTTGACAACCATTATTTTAGCACCACTTTTATCATGTTTTAAGACAATCCCTTCACCATTAAGGGCATCAATGTGTTCTCTATCAACGATTGTATAATTCTTATAAGTCATAATTGCTTCCTCCTTAGTATGTCTTTATACTTTTATATTGTACACTCTACCAGTCACAGGCTTCTAGAAGCATTGTAAGGATTGCTTCTAATCCAAGCTGGTCTTCTGCATCAAAACGGTCTAAGACTGGACTATCAAGGTCTAATACGCCAAGCAATCGTCCATCCTTAACCATTGGTATCACTATCTCAGAATTTGTATCGCCATCACATGCAATATGTCCTGGATAACTATGTACATCTCTTACTAATTGTGTTTCTTCTGTGCTTGCTGCAGTACCACAAACACCTTTACCAAGTTCTATACGTATACATGCAGGCTTACCGTGAAAAGGTCCAAGAACCAGTTGATTGTCCTTGTATAAGTAAAAGCCTGCCCAGTTCACTTGATCAAGACAATGATATAACAATGAGGCCAAGTTGCTCATATTAGCAAGCTTGTCCCCCCCTTCCTCGTAAAATAGACCTTCAGCAAAACTCTTTAAGTCCTCATATGTATCTTTCTTAGAATCTTTCCTAACCACATTAATATCAAACATTATTTCCTCCGTATAGTATCTCCTATTTTATCACTACAAGAACATTTGGGAAAGACATTTTGGCAACTATAAAAATATTTTAATGTTTTAGACCATAGAGCTTAAGTCACCCAATATGCTTGGCTATTTTATATGAAAAGTCACAAAAATCAAAGAAGCCAAAAGGCTTCTTTTAAAATGACAAATCTCCAATTATACTTGGCACTTGGTATTATTCCATGTTGTATGTCTGTACCTAAGGACACCTTCATATAACCATTCTTCCTCTGATTCACATACCCATTCTTCAAGTTCTCTTAAATCGGGCATAAAGGTATCAGCACCAAGGTCAGCATCAATCATGGTGATATAAGCTTTTTCACAATAAGGTAACAAGGCCTTATAGATCGTCCCCCCCCACCTGAGACAAAGACTTCATCACATTTATAGTCATTTAGGCTTTCAAGCAAAGCATCAATACTTCTAACACAGGTTACTCTTTCGTGGTCATAGTCAAGTTGTCTAGAAAGAACTAAATGGTGGCGTTTAGGTAAGGGTTTGCCATTTTTAAAAGATTCCAAAGTTTTTCGGCCAACCACAATGGTCTTATCCACTGTATTTTTCTTAAAAAACGCCAAATCCTCTGGCAAAAAAGTCAATAAGTCATTGTCTTTTCCTATACCAAATCTATTATCAACTGCTACAATTAATATCATCTATTCACCTCTATAATTATATCTATGTTTAAACGGCTATTTCAATCCCCCCCTTAATTTGCTTGCCACGTTTGTAATCAACAAGTTCAAAGTCTTCTACTTTAAAGTCGTAAAAGTCTTTAACATCCCTTTTAATCACTAACTTAGGAGCCTCATAAGGTTCTCTTCCAATTAGTTCCTCGACATGTTTAACATGACGGTCATATATGTGAGCATCAGCTATCACGTGAACCAATTCACCAACCTCAAACCCTGATACCATGGCAAACATATGCATAAGTATTGCGTATTGGACAACATTCCAGTTATTGGCTGCAAGGACATCATTAGACCTTTGATTTAAGATCCCATTAAGTTTATTGCCACTTACATTGAAGGTCATGCTATAAGCACATGGGTACAAATTCATCTCACTTAAGTCCTCATGAACATATATATTTGTCATAATACGTCGACTATATGGGTTACTCTTCAAATCATGCAACACACGGTCAACTTGATCATACATGCCTTCATTATACTTATGTTTAACAGCCAATTGGTAGCCATAAGCCTTACCAATAGAACCATCCTCGTCAGCCCAACTGTTCCAAATCTGACTATTAAGCTCATTGATATTGTTAGACTTTTTCTGCCAAATCCAAAGAATCTCATCAATGGCCTTTTCCATATTGGTTCTTCTAAGTGTTAGAATTGGAAATTCTTTGCTTAGATCATAACGGTTGACTACCCCCCCAAATTTCTTAATGGTGTGGGCTGGCATGCCATCATCCCATCTTGGTCTGACTTCTTGACCTTCTGATGAATCCCCCCCGTTATCCAGTATATCCCTACACATATCTATAAAAATCTTATCTGCAACACTCACGTTTTATTCCTCCATTTATCTCAAATCTCCAAAAGCTATTATACAACAATTTTATTGCAAAAGAAAGGTAGCGACGCCAAACCGCTACCTTTCATAATCGCCTCTTTACAACCTACATTTGGTGGACACACCTGATACAAATTTACGAATATCGGATAAACCAGCATAAGTTACAACTTCTTCATCTTCAATTACCACCAGTGAAGGTGCTGTCATAATATTGTATTTCAAGGTTAAGTCCCTATCACGTTCGGCATCAATGACTTGGTAGCTATGTTTACTAGAAAGATATTCTTTCGCCACCATACAGTTAGGACAAGTCTTAGTTGTAAACAAGAACTTTGTCACCCCCCCCTGATTTTCTTCCAAAACACCTAACGGACCTGCCAATTCGATGCTAAGCTCTTTGGACTTAGCATCTTCGGTTGTCACAGATTTTGTCTCCCCCCCAGACAAATCCGTGTTGACCCCCCCTTGTGCAATTTCTTCTGTCACATATTCACGTCTTTCTACAAACTCTTGCCCCCCCTTGCCATCATTCCAATGTCTCACTGGACGGTAATACCCTGTAATCCTTGAGTAAACTTCAGTTTTGCTACCACAATGCTCACAATTGTATTGTTCACCACTTAGATAACCATGGTTCTTACATATGGAGTAAGTTGGCGACAATGTGTAGTATGGCAATTTGTAATTCTTTGCAATTGCCTCAACCAGATTGGCTGCGGATTGCCAACTCGATAGCTTCTCACCTATAAAAGCATGGAATACAGTGCCTGATGTATACTTTCCTTGGAAAGTATCTTGTAAGTCAAGAGCGTCAAAAATGTCTACTGTGTAATCAACTGGTAAGTGGGAACTGTTTGTATAATATGGCGTTCCATTGTTCTTACCTGCAGTTACGATGTCATCGTACTTCTTCCTGTCCATCTTCGCTAGTCTATATGCAGTGGACTCTGCTGGTGTAGCCTCCAAGTTATAAAGGTCACCATAAAGTTCCTGATAATCAGCCAATCGTTCTCTCATATGATCAAGTACGCTTAGTCCAAAAGCTCTGGCATCCTCATCAATCAAGGTCTTGCCTATCCATTTGGCATTGAGCATTGCCTCATTAAGTCCGACCAAACCAATTGTCGAGAAATGGTTTGTAAAGGCACCCAAATATCGTTTGGTATAAGGTATAAGCCTTCTTGAAGCAATTTAGTAACAACATCCCTTTTAATCTTAAGGGAACGGGCTGCAATATCCATTTGTCTGTCAAGTCTTGTATAAAAGTCTTGTTTGTTCTTGGCCAAGTATGCAATACGTGGCATATTTATTGTAACAACACCAATTGAACCGGTGCTTTCTCCTGATCCAAAATAACCACCTTGTTTCTTGCGAAGCTCCCTAAGATCAAGTCGTAAACGACAACACATACTGCGAATATCGCTAGGTTCCATATCGCTGTTGACATAATTTGAAAAATAAGGCGTTCCGTATTTAGCGTCATCTCAAAGAGCAAACGGTTATTCTCGCTTTCTCCAAAGTCAAAATCCTTAGTAATGGAATATGTCGGAATCGGGTATTGAAAGCCTCTGCCATTTGCATCCCCCCCATCGATCATAACTTGGATAAAGGCTTTGTTGATCATATCCATTTCTTTTTGGCAGTCTTTATATGAAAAGTCTTGTGCAACGCCACCTACCAAAGCTGGTAGCTCGGCTAAATCCCTTGGCACTTTCCAATCTAGGGTTATATTGGAGAAAGGTGACTGGGTCCCCCCCCAACGACTTGGAATGTTAATGCCAAATATAAAGGATTGTATGGCCTGTTTAACTTCTTTATAGCTGAGCTTGTCTACTTTTACAAATGGTGCAAGATAGGTGTCAAAAGATGAGAATGCCTGAGCACCTGCCCACTCATTTTGCATTATGCCAAGGAAGTTAACCATCTGATTGCATAAGGTAAATAGATGTTTGGCTGGTCCTGATGTAATCTTACCAGCAATACCACCAAGACCTTCTTCTATTAATTGCTTAAGAGACCAACCAGCACAGTAACCTGTCAACATAGACAAATCGTGTATGTGCAAGTCTCCACTCTTATGGGCTTTGGCAATCTCTTCGTCGTAGACTTCGGACAACCAATAGTTGGCAGTTACTGCGCCTGAATTATGTAAAATCAGTCCACCGACTGAATAAGTTACTGTTGAGTTTTCTTTGACCCGCCAGTCCTCTTCACGAACGTAGTTGTTAACGATTTCTTTATAATCAAGAATTGTTGACTTAACATTACGCAGCTTTTCTCTATGCTTTCTATATAGGATATAAGCTTTGGCCACTTCTGTATAAGCACATTCTTCAAGGACTGCCTCAACACTGTCTTGAATGGCTTCTACCCCCCCAATTTTGTGTTCTTTAATCTTGTTTTGAAAATTAGAAGTCACTCGTAGAACCAACATATTTAATATGTCTTCATCCACATAATTTTCTGTCGCAATAAAAGCTTTATGGACTGCATCCTTGATTTTAGCCAAATCAAAGAGCCTAACTTCCCCCCCATCCCGTTTTACAACCTCAAGCATCAATTCGTCTCCTTCCACTACATGTAGTGGCCAGAGCCACCTTTTCACCCATCCTGATACTATATCTATTAAAAATAATATCATATGCCATTGAATGGGTCAACAAAAAGACACTATATATAGTAGTATTGTATCAAAATACCTACTGTATATAGTGTCTTCGAACTGACAATATCTGTGCTAATATTAACTTTTCTACTACGCCACACAACAATTATATGATATCAGCATCAACGACCATAGATTTCAAATCATATTTGTTGATATAGGCTTCTTCTATGTATAGCTCAACATAGGTCCCTTCATTGACATAGGATTCCTTGCTAATCTGACCAAAGCTTCTTAACTTTTGAAGTATATGACCTTGACTATAAGGGATGACAATCTTCATAAACTTTTGTCCATCCAATAATTTGTCTTCAAGAACACTTAAAAATTCTCCAATACCTTCACCGGTCAAAGCGGAAAGTTGTATATTTTTAAAAGCCTTTAAATCTCTTAAGTTCTCATCAGCACCATCTTTATCGAATTTGTTTAGCAATGTAAGAATAGGTGTTGTTGTTACACCCAGTTCATGTAAAGTTGAATGAACCACATCAATATGTTTCATTGCGTCCTCATTGGTGGCATCAACAACATGAATCAGTATGTCTGCATATAAAACCTCCTCAAGTGTTGACTTAAATGCTTCCACAATATGATGAGGTAACTTTCTGATAAAACCAACTGTATCAACCATCAAGACTTCTTTTCCTTCTGGCAATATGAGATTCCTTGTTGTTGGATCTAGGGTTGCAAACAACATATCCTCCTGCAAAACACCTGCGTCCGTTAACTTATTCAGTAATGTAGATTTCCCTGCATTGGTATACCCTACAATGGAAATAATGGGTTTACCTTGTTTGGCCCTACCTTCTCTAAGTAGTGAGCGTGTTGTATGAATCTTATCAAGCTCCGCCTTTAACAAGCCTATTCGTCTTCGTATGTGACGACGATCTGTCTCAAGTTTCTTCTCACCCGGGCCTCTCGTACCAATCCCACCGCCAAGCCTTGACAAGCTTTTACCAAGTCCTGACAACCTTGAGAGACGGTACTTCATCTGAGCCATCTCAACCTGCAAGATCCCTTCCTTTGTATGGGCGTGTTTGGCAAAAATATCCATAATCAAAATTGGTCTGTCAATAATCTTAATACCAAGTGATTCACCTAGATTTTTGATTTGAGCTGGCGTTAATTCATCATCACAAATGATTGTGTCCACCTGATACTGCATAACAATCCCTCTTAGCTCCTCAACTTTACCCTGACCAAAGTATGTGGCAGGATGTGGTTTGTCTCTGTTTTGAATAACCTTAACTAAGGTTGTGGCTCCTGCCGTCTTTGCTAACTCTTCAAGTTCGTCAATTGAGCTCTCCACTTCCTTGTCCATATTCTGTGGGCAAATTGCAATCAGTATGGCTTTTTCCTCTATTACATCAACGACTTCTCTGTTTTGTTCTTCCATATTTACACCTGACTTTCCATTCTAGTATATGCCCTCTTATTACTTTACAAGATGGGTCTTAATGAATTCTAGTTCATCTTTTGCAGCCTTGTAGTTTGAATCATCAGATATCACTTCCTCTAGCAGTTCTATTGCCTTGTCATACACTTCTATATATTCATATGACAATGCCATATAATACTTGGCATCATTGTTGTTTGCATCTATCTCTAGCACCTTCATAAAGGTATTTATAGCCTCTTCGTGTTCCACAAGGGATTGGTAATTTAGACCCGTTTCCATAAGAGCGACCAAAACACCCGTATCCACTGTATCAGACTTTGAGTCAATATACTTTGTCATACTGTCAATTGCATCTTCATATTGACCAATCAACCTATAAGCCAGCCCCCCCTGTCCTTTATGACCTTCTAAGTTCCCATAACGAACACCCAATCCATAGTTGATCAGTGCCTGTCCATAATCATTTTCTTCCATGAAGATATTGCCAAGAAGAATATACATGTCTGCAAACGACTCCCATAAAGCAATGCCATCGCTTAAAGTTTTTTTTAGCAAGAGCCAATTCCTCTCTAGCGATGTGACTCTTTGCTTTCAAGTCATAGACTTGGGGGGGTATATAAGGATCAATTGACAAGGCTGTATTAGCATCACTCAGTGCAAAATCATAGTCACCAGTTAGATAATATACTTTACCTCTGTTGCCATAAGCATAAGCATAGTCCTGATTCATATCAAGGGCTAAGTTATAATAATCAATAGCAATATCATAGGACCCAATAGTCGTATATAACATACCCATTGCATTGTAAAGTGCTGGGTCATCTTCTTTTTGGTCTAAAGCAAGTTCATACACAACAATGGCTTCATTGCTTTCACCAAGTTGATGAAGTAATGTCCCAAGATTCAAATATGTATAGTACAAACCATCAAGCGCTTCAAAGCTTTCTTTGTATTCAATAGCAGAATAGAAGTCTACAATGGCTTTTTGATAATCACCAATACCAAGATACACCGTTCCTCTATTGGCATAAACTTCTGGCACTTCATCATCTAATGTTAAAGCCTTGTTCAAATCATCAAGCGCTTCATCGACTTTACCAAGCTCAAAATACGCCATGCCTCTATTGGTATACATATCGATGTCTTCATAAGTCATCAACCCTTCTGTATAAATCTCTATGGCCTCTTCATACTGGCCATTCTCATAGAAGATAAAGCCCTCTTCATTTATGTCTTTTATTGCTTTACTACTGCATCCACCGAGGGTGACTACCATCAACAAAAGGGCAACTAAGCCATGTAGTTATTTTCTTTGTTATAAACATTATTATTCTCATTTCATTATGACCTTCATCTAAATTGACCTTCGTAAAGCATTATAGCACAGACAATGATAGATTCAAAAGGCAATGTCAATTATAGGTGAATTTACCTTGACGCAAAATGATTGAAAGCGTATCATAAGCATAGGTTCAAAGCAGATAAATATAGATTGGAGTCTAATATGAATAACATCTCTCTAAAAAGAATAATGGCACTTGTAGGTGTCGGGGGGGTTATAGCAATTACCTTTATACTGGCAGTTGTTTTCCTTGCTCTTGGCAACGCACCAATGGCAATTACCTTTGTAGCTATTAATGGCTTCATCAGCATCATCTTATTCTTTGTCTTAAGGTTTCATGGCAATGTTGTTGATGCCAACCCCCCCGAAGTAACCAATAGTGACGACGATTCTATGGACAATGATACCATCGATATCGACTAGATCATATAGCACCCATAAGAGGACAAGATATTAAAACGCCCAAATGCAGAAGCATTGGGCGTTTCTAGTTTCTCTATGGATGGGCCTTTAAGACTCGATAATATTCACAAGTGCCTTTCTTTGCCTTGGACCATCAAATTCGCAAAAGTAAATGCCTTGCCATGTCCCAAGAAGAAGATTCCCATTCTCAATAATAATCTGTTCTGAGAATCCCATCATACTCGACTTGATATGAGCTGCTGAGTTACCTTCATAATGATGATAGCCATCACTAAGTGGTACTATCTTATTGAGTTCCATTAACATATCCCTGACCACATCTGGGTCTGCATTTTCATTAATTGTTACACCTGCAGTGGTATGAGGTATGAAGACAGTACACAGACCTTCTTTAATCCCAGACTCTTTCACACACGCTCTAACTTTGGATGTTATATCAATCATTTGATTATGTTTGGATGTTGCCACTTCAAATCTTTTTGTCACTCTGATACCCCCCCTTCTCTTTTTCTTTTCGTCATTAATCTTTTGATATCTTTTTCATAGCCTTCATCGGAAGGGCTATAGTACACCCTATCTATTAACTCATCTGGTAAGTATTGCTGCTTAACATAATGTCCTTGGTAATCATGGGCATATTTGTAGCCAATGCCATGGCCCAAGTCTTTAGCATTTTGATAATGGGCATCCTTAAGGTGACTTGGAATCGTTGTAATCTGAACATCACGTACATCCTGCATTGCAGAAAATATGCCAAGAGATGAATTGCTCTTTGGCGCCGATGCAATGTATTGTACGGCTTGTGACAGTATAATTTGGGCTTCTGGCATACCTATGAACTGGACAGCTTGGGCTGCTGAATTTGCAACAAGCAATGCTTGAGGATCAGCGTTGCCCACATCTTCTGATGCACAAATAATTATTCTTCTAGCAATAAATTTGATGTCCTCACCGGCATACAACATACGCGCAAGATAATACACTGCCCCCCCGTCAGGGTCCGAACCTCTCATACTCTTAATAAAAGCCGATATGACATCATAGTGATTGTCACCATTCTTATCATAATTAAGAGATCTTTTTTGAATACAGTCTTCTGCCACAGTCAAATCAATGCTTATTTGTCCATCAACTTCATCTGTTGTCAATGCCCCCCCAAGCTCAATGGCGTTAAGGGCAACCCTTGCGTCACCGTTTGCCACATCTGCCATGAAGTCAATAGCCTCATCGGATACCACAAGTGGGTATGATTTAAGACCCTTGCTTGATGTGATGGCTCTATGAATCAATTCTTTTATGGCCTCTTTTTCAAGATGCATTAGTTGAAATATACGTGATCTGGATACTAGGGCCTTATTGACCTCAAAGTATGGATTCTCCGTAGTTGCCCCCCCAATCAAAGTAATTGTACCATCTTCTACAAAAGGTAAGAGGGCATCCTGTTGGGCTTTGTTAAAACGATGTATTTCATCTATAAACAATATGGTTTTCTTCATAGACATTCCTAAGGTGGACTTAGCCTCTTCCACAACCTCTTGAATATCTTTTTTCCCTGCAACCGTTGCATTCAATTGTCTAAAATTGGATTCTGTTGTATTGGCTATCACTCTAGCCAGAGTCGTCTTACCCGTTCCAGGAGGACCGTAAAAAAATAAGCGATCCAAGTTTGTCCGCTTTGATTGCTCTATATAATAACTTGCCTTCACCAATGATATGCTTTTGACCAACAACCTCATCAATTGTATCTGGTCGCATCCTTGCCGCAAGGGGGGGTGCTTCTTTCACCAAGGTCCTTTCACGAACCATATCAAATAAATCCACAATCTTGCTCCTTATCTATGCCATATGATTATGCTCATTATAGCATATCACAGCACCACAAGCAAACAGGCGTTCCCCCCCCTCCATCACTCTAAATAGCTTTAGATTGAATAAAAAAAGCCTTACTAGACAAGGTTGGCCTGTGTAACCCCCCCTAATTTGAATGTCACATTCTGGTCTTCAACGATTGCACCAAGAGACTTGTAGAATTCCTGAGCCCTTTGGTTCCATTTAAGACAGTGCCACTCAATTTTTTTTGGTATCCGTCTTTGACAGCAATCTCTTTCACCACATTAATGATTTCTTTGCCATAGCCATTGCCTCTAAACAAGGGTGTTACATATAGATCTTCTAGGAATAAGCCTTTTGCTCCAGCAAATGAGGAGAATGTATCGTAATAGAGGCATAGCCAATTGGGTAACCATCTACTTCTGCAATCAAAGCTTTGGCCCTACCCTCTTTAAAAACTTGGTCTTCAATAGATTCTTTGGTGGATACCAACTTTTCTGTCATATCAACATATGCTGCAAATTCTGCCATCAAGGTCATAATGCTTTCACTGTCTTCTATATGAGCTGTTCGAATTACCAATTTCTCCGCCATGTTTTTTTACCTCCTATGAAAC
>JDSG01000105.1_pt1 | contig 27124 bp, 46 predicted proteins | sample 199341 | NCBI WGS metagenome assembly JDSG01 (sample SAMN02584197, study PRJNA231836) | bioreactor metagenome | isolation source: continuous culture bioreactor short generation time transfer1 day 52 after... | place: Germany: Bremen | reverse complement strand
TTAGTTTTGTTACAATGTTTGATAATTTTTTTTCATAGGAAATGAAAGTGAATAATAGTGAATATAATGAAGTAGATGAATTTTTAAAAGAGATATTAGAAGAGATAAGTCCAAAGGCTAAATCTTTGATTATCACATTTTTTGGTGATACAGTTTTTCCTTATGGTGGTACTATTTGGTTAGGTTCTCTTGTTAAGTTTATGGAAGAGTTTGATATTAGTGAAAAATTAACTAGAACTTCAATTTTCAGACTTACAAAAGAGGGTTGGTTAAGCTCTAAAAAGTTTGGAAGGGAAAGTTACTACTCACTTAGTGATTTTGCAATTGATAAGTTTATTAAAGCTCATTACAATGTCTATGGATATGATGAACAAGAAGATGATAGAGATTGGATTGTACTTTTTTCAAACGGTGTAAAAACTGCAGCTGAGACAGAGCTTGCAAAAGTTCTAAAAAAAAGAAGGCTTTGCAAATCCTTCAAAACATGTGCATATACACCCTCACTACAAAATGGAGTATATGCAAGATATATTGATAAAACATGAACTTCAAAATGATGTGTTATTGGTTAAAGGTCCTGTTCATATGCCAATGAATAGAGAGATGTTAAAAGATATGGTGCATACTTATTGGGATTTAAATGATGTTGAAGCTAGATATCAAAGTTTTATTACAAAATTTAGAAGAATCTTCTCTTTAAAAACTCCAATTGACCAATTTACACCAAAGCAGTGTTTTATGTTAAGAATTATGTTAATTCATGAATATAGAAGAGCCTTATTATTTGATCCAAAACTAGGAAATGAATTAGTATCTATTGACTGGTTAGGAAAAGCTGCATCTTCTTTAGTTGAGTCAATATACGCATCAATTCATAATCAAGCAAATGAATATGTAAAAACGAATCTTTCAACAGTTGGCGGAAATATACCAAAATTAGATAAGTTTTATTTCAATAGATTTGGTGGAATTACATGATAAAACAATCGTAGGAGGAAACTAATCCTACGATTATTTAGTTTTTTTTAAGATATGGAGGAATAATATAATTAATTTATATTATTGAACTTGTTGTGCAAAGTACTCTTCCATATGGATTAAGCTCTCTTGCGCACCAAGATTTTCAACTGTTTTTTTTACATGAATCTACAAAAGATACTCCACCTGCAATATAGATTGAATGATTAGATAAATCAGGAATTAATTGCGGTAGAACCTTATCTATCCTTCCTTCCAATCCTCCTTCTTTGTTACTCTCTTGTGTAAGAGTATATTTATATTTAAAGTTAACATATTTAGATTCTAAATATTTTAACTTACCAAAATCAAGAAGGTCAGTTTTAGTTTTAGCAGAGAATAATAGAGTTACGGGGGGGTTTCTATGACCTCTGCTTAAGTATGCATTTAGAAGTGATAAAATAGGAGCTAAACCACTTCCTGATGCAAGACATAAAATTGGAGTATTTACACTTGGATCCCCCCCTAAAAAAAAGTACCATATGGAGCATTTATTTTAATATTATCTCCAATATTTACCTCTTCATGAATCCATGGAGATGTTTTCCCTCCAGGTTCTTTTGTAATAATAAAACTTAACTCTCCATCAGGCCTTGGTGAGTTTGCAATTGAGTATGGTCTTAATGGGTGCCCTGAAGACTCATCTCCTAACATTGCATATTGACCAGGCCAAAACTTAATTGGAGTACCAAGTGGAGCAAGTTTTAATTCAAGAATTTTGTCAGTTCTTTGAACTTTATCTGTTACTATATGCCAAGAATTTTCAACTGGTGGGAATAATTTAGGTTGTGCATCTTCTGTACCAAATTCTATTTCAAGTACATCAGAAGTTGGCTTAGCCATACACATAAGTCCATAACCTTTATCTCTATCCTCTTGAGATAAAGCCATGTCCATAATAAAACCTTGATCAAATTCACCACTTAAAACTTTTATTTTACATTCGCCACATGCTCCTGCCCTACAGTTATTTGGTAGTGCATAGCCTTGTTTTTCAAGTACTGAAAGAACTGTTTCTCCTGAAGGACATTCTATTTCTTTCCCTGATGGCTGCATAATAATCTTTTTCATATTTAAAATTCCTGGTTTTTTTATTTATATTTTTTTAGTATTTTTAGAATACAGGGATAATATCATCCAAGTCTACATCAGAAACCTCTTTACCTGTAATACCACATTCAGGAATTGCTGGGAATTCTGTATCATATTTATCAAGAACTGCTTTTAAGTTAAGCATAGCTTTTTTTCCAATTCTCTTTTTTTATCTTCATATTCAGGAATAAAGAATCCTGCTTCTCTAGCATATTTCTCACCCTCTCTTTGGTTTTCAATGAAATCTTCAGGAATATCCCAGAACTCCATTGGTGGCTCAAATAATACTGCAGATAAGAATAGATAACCAGCTCTAATTTGTTTAGTAATAACTTCTTTATCTTCTTGAGCTAATTTTGGATAATCTCTTTCCATTAATGTAAGAACGATAGCCATGTGTCTACCTTCATCCATTCCAATTTTTTTGAAACCTTCTTTAAATACTAGTTCTGAACAACCAGCTGACATTTGATGGAAAATAGTTGCTGCTGCAATTTCTCCCATTAAGAATGATGAAAATAATACTGCAAGTGAATATTTAGGAACTGCATTTTTAAAACCTTCCCAATATCTTCCACCATTATAGTATAACCACTTAGTATTTTTTTGTAATCTTCTACCAATATCTGTCTTTGGTTCATAAGTTAATGGATCTGGATGTTCTAATAGTTTAGTAATAGCTAATCCACACATTTGTTCATGATTTTGCTCATCTCTAGTTACAGAGAAGAAACATCTTCTAACTACATCTTCTTCATGCATTTCATATGTTTTGATTAATGCCGAAGCGAATACAGGTGGTGCAGAAGCATCAAATACTGATAATAGTGTCCACCAGTATGCAATTGATTCTCTTTGTTCCCATGTATATTTTGATACATCAAATGTATCCCATGGTAATTTTTCAGGATCCCAATATTCTCTTTGAGATGCTTCCCAAACCTCTTGAAGTTTCATTGTTACATTTTCCCAACTTAACGGATACACATTTGGTTGTGGTGTTGGTGGTGGGAATTCCATTGTTCCTGCAATCTTTTCTTTTGAAGATGCCATACTCTCTCCTTGTTTAAATTTATTTTTCTAACACTTTAGAAGCAATAATAAATATGCTTCACTTTTATGAATATATTCAAAATAATTGTATCATATAAAATTTAATTATTCCTTAAATTTGTATTATATATTTCAAAAAAAAGTAAATATCTTTTAAAAAGTGTAATATAAATATATGTAAATAAAAAGCCCATAAAATAGGGTTTTGTAGAATACTTGGTGATGCTATTTTAATGCTATTATAGGAAAGTGATTCAAAATGTTAAAATATGTTATACGAAATAAATCGTATAACTATATTTTTTTGTAATATATTCAAAAGTGTTTTATTTATTTGAGAAGTTTGCTTTTCTTTTTTTTCAACAAAAGCATTCATTCCTTCTAATCTATCTTCTAGTGCTAAAGTTGTGTAAAAAGATTTTCTTTCGCTTTCAAGTCCAGCTTGAAGAGAAGACTCATATGCATTGTTAACTGATTCTTTTATAAGTCGTACAACTGGTTGAGACATTGATGCAATTTTTGCTGCCATCTCTAAAGCTGATTCAATTACAGTGCCTTCTTCAACAACTTGTGCAACAAGTCCATACTCTTTTGCTTCTTGTGCGCCAATCATATCACCAGTTAAACACATTTGCATAGATTTTGCTTTTCCAACAGCTCGTGTAAGTCTTTGTGTTCCACCAGCACCTGGCATAGTTCCAATTTTTACTTCAGGTTGTCCAAATTTTGCACTTGTATCACATATCGTAATATCACACAGTAAAGACATTTCACATCCTCCACCCAGTGCAAAACCAGCAACAGCAGCAATAATTGGTTTAGTATGTTTTTCTAATGCTAACCACTCTTTTTTTTACAAATTCATTATTGTAAGCACTGCAAAATCAAGTGTTGCAAGCTCTTTTATATCTGCACCTGCTGCAAAAACTTTATTTCCACCAGTTAATACAATAGCTCCAATAGAATCATCACTATCAAAATCCTTAATTGCAGATGAAACTTCATCTAAAAGTGGAGTACATAATGCATTGTAAGCTTCTGGTCTATTTAGAGTAATTTGTCCTACACCTTTTTCATTTTTTTTCAACTATAATATATTTATATACCATTATTACATTCCTAAATATGCTTCTTTAACCCGTGGGTCTTTTATTAAATCATCTGAATTACCACTTAAAACAATTTCACCATTTTCTAAAACATAAGCACGATCAGAAATCGTAAGCGCAAAATATGAGTTTTGTTCAACTAAAAATACTGTCATATGAAGTTTTTTTCAACTCTTCAATAAAAGCAAATATCTCTTCTACAATTACTGGTGCTAATCCCATAGAAGGCTCATCCATTAAAAGTAAATCTGGTTTACTCATTAAAGCTCTACCAATAGCTAACATTTGTTGCTGTCCACCTGAAAGATTCCCTGATGGTAAATCTTTTTTCTCTTCTAAGATTGGAAATTTTTCATATACAAATGCTAAATCTTTTGCAATATCTTCTTTATCATTTCTAGTGAATGCACCTAACATTAAGTTATCTTCAACAGTAAGTGATTTGAAAAGTTCTCTACCTTCTGGAACTTGTGCAATTCCAAGCTTTACTCTTTTTTCAGGAGCAGTATTAGTAATAGTGATATTATCTTTAAAAATAATCTCACCTTTATTTTGTTCTTTTAATCCAGAAATTGTTCTCATCAAAGTAGTTTTACCAGCACCATTTGCACCAATTAAAGCTACAATTTCACCTTTATGTACTTCAAGATTAATATCTTGTAATACATGAATATGACCATAGTGACAATCAAGTTTTTCAATATTTAATACTAAATCTGATTTATGCATGTAATGATCCTTCTCCTAAATAAGCTTTGATAACTTCTGGATTTGACGAGATTTCAGAAGGAGTACCTTCTGCAAGTTTTACACCAAAGTTTACAACTGTAATATTGTCTGAAATACCCATAATCATTTTCATGTCATGTTCAATTAAAAGAACAGTTACACCTGCAGATGCAATCTCTTTTATAATCTCAGCAATCTCTGCTGTCTCTGTTCCATTTAATCCTGCAACGGGCTCATCTAAAAGTAAAAGTTTAGGGTTAATTGCTAAAGCTCTTACAATCTCCACTTTTTTTTAAAACACCATATGATAAATCACTACATAAAGAGTAAGCAACATCTTCAAGTCCTACTCTTTTTAAATGTGATAATGCTATATGCGTAAATTTTTCTTCATCATCTAAAATAGATTCGAATTGAAAAGAACACTTTAGAAGTGATTTATTCATATTGATATTAAATCCTAAAAGAACATTTTCCATTACTGTCATGCTTTCACAAATTTCTAGATTTTGGAAAGTTCTCATAATGTGTTTGTTCACTAATTTATGTGTAGGGACATTTGTAATTTTCTCATCATTGAAATAGATATCACCGCTATCTACAGAGTAAATACCTGAAATCATATTTACAAGTGTTGTTTTTCCTGCACCATTTGGACCAATAAGTGCATGAATCGTTCCCTCTTGAACTTCAAAAGAGATATTATCAACAGCTTTTAGTCCACCAAAGCTTTTGCTAATTCCATCAACTTTTAATAGACTCATGCATTATCCTTTACTACAGGCTTTTTCTTCTCAAGTTTTAAAACATCAAATAGTGATACAATACCTTTTGGCATGAAAATCATTACAAAGATAATAATAGCACCAAATACCATATGTTCATAATCATGTAAGAATGTTAAAAACTGTGGTAGGGCTGTAATAATAATAGCACCAAATACGCACCATAAATTCTTCCAAGTCCACCAAATACAATCATAACAACAAGTTCAATACTTCTCATAAACCCTGACTCTTCAGGTGAAATAAATCCTGTATAGTATGAGTATAAAGAACCTGCAATTGTTGCAATAACAACTGAGATTACAAATACATATGTTTTATAATATGGTACATCTGCACCAATAGCTTTTGCTGCTGTTTCAGAATCTCTAATACATCTTAAGATTCTTCCAAATGGAGAGTTTACAACATTTTGTAAAGCCCAAATAGAGAAAACTAAGAAGATAGCTGACAAGATATACCATTGCATATCATTTTCAAAAACGTAACCTAATATATGAAATTCAGATACACCCATACCATCAGGACCACCAGTTAATTGATCTTCATTTGTAAGAACAAGTGAGATGATAATACCAACTGCCAATGTTGCCATAGCAAGGTAGTGACCTTCTAGTTTAAGTACTGGTTTAGAGATGAAAAATGCCATTACTGCTAAAACAATAGCAGAGATGATGATACTAAAAACTGGGTCAAACTCATAAGTTGTAGATAAAATTACTGCCACATAAGCTCCAAGTCCTGCAAAAGCACCATGACCAAGAGATATTTGACCTGTATATCCAACTAACATATTAAGCCCAATACATATAACTGCATTAAGCATACACATAATTGCCACTTCATAATGAAATGAGTTTTGTAATAAAAAAAGGAACTACACAAAGAATCACTATCGTTGTAACAATTCCTCTATCTAAAAATACACCTTTATTTCCCATGACAATTACCTACACTCTTGTTGATTTCTTAGCCCCCCCAAATAAACCACCTGGGAAGAAGAATAAAATTAAAAGTAATACAATAAATGCAACAGCATCTTTATATTCACTACTTAAATATCCAGCAACGAAAGATTCAAGTACTCCAAGTACTACTCCTCCAAATACTGCACCAAATGGATTTCCAATACCACCAATAATAGCTGCACAGAATCCTTTAAGACCTAACATAATTCCAATTTCATAATTTGTTGAAGTAATTGGTGTTAAAACAATTCCTCCAATTGCTGCAATAGAAGCACTTATCATGAAATTCATAATTAAAATCTTCTTAACAGAAATACCAACTAGCTTTGCTGCATCTTTATTATCAGCAGTTGCTAACATTGCTTTTCCGATTTTTGTTTTGTTAAATAGATAATACAATCCAGTAACAATACAAAGTGAAACAACAATTACTAAAATTGCTTGAGGTGTTATAGTTGCACCAAATATAGAAATTGGTGTATCACTTATAAATGCTGGCAAGGTATGCATTTGTTTATCAAATCCAACTTGCGACGCTCCTCTTACAAAAATAGAGTAACCTAATGTTAAAATGATTAATGAAGTTACCGATGAATTACTTGACATCGAAACTAATTTAAAAAGCATATAACCTATTAAAGAAGCTAAAATAATAGCTAAAGGAAATGCTAAAACAAACGGAAATTTAGCGTACGATAAAAATACTGCTGCCATTCCACCTATCATCACAAACTCCCCCCCTTGAGAGAAGTTTATGATTTTACTCGAGTTATAGATAACAGTGAATCCAAGCCCTACTAGAGCATAAATAAATCCAACTGTTAAACCTCCAAATGAGTATTGTAATAATTCAACCATGATTTTACTTTGCTAATGCCCAATCACCATTTTTGATTTCTAACATTTTAATACCTGAATTAATATCTAATCCTAAGTGATCTTTCTTAGACATATTAAACATACCGTTTAATCCAACATAACCTTGTGTTGATTCAATAGCATCTCTAATAGCCTTAGGTTTAGCAGATTTTGCAGTATTTATCGCATTTACAATTAAGTTAAGCGCATCATATGCATATCCACCAAATGTAGATACAGGAGCATTATATTTACCTTCGTAATCTTTGATGTATTCCATTGCAATTTTTTTTAATTGGGTTAGAGTCTTCTAAAAGTCCTGCAACAACAACTGGAGGAGAAGCAACAATAACACCTTCACCAGCAGATCCAGTTAATTCAATAAATTTCTTAGATGCAACACCATGAGATTGTACTAAAGTTTGAGTCATTCCTAATTGTTTGAAGTTTTTTTGTAACAATTGCTGGACCTTGACCAAAACCTGGGTTTACTACAGCTTGTACATTTTCCATAGATTTGATTTTTGTTAACTGTGAAGTCATATCAGTATCTTTTGGACCATATGTTTCATCTGCTACAATTTTGATTCCGTAATCACTTGCGACATCTTTACATTGCCCTCTCATTGATTTACCAAAACCACCATTTCCAGATATTAATGCAACATTAGTTTGCCCTTTACCTTTTAAGTATTCAAAGATTTTTTTGACAAGCCATTCTATCTGTAGCAGGAGTTTTAAATACAAATTTCTTAACTGGTTGTACAATTTTAATTGAACCAGCCATTGATACTAAAGGAATCTTAGCTTTTTCAATAAATGGTAAAATTGCCATTGTTTCACCTGATGCTGAACCACCCATGATTGCAACAACTTCATCTTGTTTAATTAATCTTTTAACAAATGTAGTAGCTTTTTTTAGGATTTGCTCCTGTATCATAAGCAACTAGTTCAAGTTTTTTTTCCAAGTACTCCACCTGCAGCATTGATTTTCTCCACATAAAGTTCTAACGTTTTTAATTCAGGGTCACCTAAAAATGATGCAGGACCTGTTGCTGCAACTAATGCACCAATTTTAATAGTATCCTCTTTTGCACTCGCGATTGAAGTGAAACCTAAAACAAATAATCCAACAAATACTAGTAGTATTCTTTTCATACTCTCTCCCTTATTATAAAGATTTTAATTCAGAACAAAAGCTTAATCTATCCTGATATAAAAAAAATTCTATTACAAAAAAAACTTAAATCAAACATAAAAAAAAGTAATATAAATAGTGCATATGAACTAAAATATGACACAAATTTTGAAATTTTTAATCAAATTGTAGTAAAAGTAGTCAAAAATGAGTAAAGTAGCATGAAAATAGCATCGAAAAATAGGGCTTTCGATACTATTATTTTATATTGTAAGTTTAGTTGAATTTTTTTTGCGTGTAGAGAGTATATTAGTTTTTTTAAACCAAAGAGCTAGTTTCCCTGAAAGGTTAATTCCAAATAGTTTTCCAATAGCACAATTAGGTCCTCCTAAATCTATTAAAATTCCTTTATTTGATATATTGTTTTTTTTAATAGGCTTTTCATTTAAAAGATTTATTATATTTCTGCTACTAGTTCAGCTTGCATTCTAGCACCTTGTGCAGTTGGGGGGGCTTGGAACTCTTTTGTCTTTGTATCTTCTGCTTGAACTATATCTCCTATGGCAAAGGCATTTTTATATGGAGTTACTCTGTAATAGTTATCAACTACTAGTTGATTTCGTTGGTTCTCTTCAATATTTTTACTTTGATGTGAAACAGAATTACCTATTGCTCCAATAACAAATAAAAGCATATCGTAGACTATTTCTTGGTCATTAGATAGAACAATCTTATCATCAAATATTTTTTTGAAGCAAAAAGTTTTGTAATGATTTTAATACCTAATTCTTCACATCTTTCTTCAGATTTTTTTGATTAAAAAAGGATCCATTCCTGGAAGAATTGTATCCATTCCTTCTACAAGTATTATCTCTATTTCTTCTTTAGAAAATCCCTTTTTCTGGATAGTATAGCCATATTCACAAGCAATTTGCAAACCTGACACTCCTCCTCCTACGACTACAATCTTTCTATTTATTGGGCTTGAATCAAGTAATTTAAAAAAATTTGTTTCTATAGTAATCAAGGTTATCAATTCTTTTGATATCTTTGGTATATTCAATTATGTTTTCTATTTGTCTTGGAAAAATTGAAATAGAACCAGTAGCTATAATTAGGTAATCATAATGATGTAGATGCGTATCTCTTGTTAGTATATAATTTTTATCATAGTTTATATCTGTAACTTCATCACATATAAATTCAACACCATTTTCACTGCAATATTTTTCATGATTAAAGGTGATATCCTCTTTATTATAATGTCCTGATAGATACTTATGAATATGTGTCTGTAGTAGATGTTTATGTGACTTATCAATTAGTGTTAATTTTATGGATGAATTATTTTTGAGTTTATGAATAATTGATACTCCTGCATATCCCCCCCCTCCAATAATTAATACTCTTTTAGCTGTTGTTTTTCCCATTTCCCTTATCCTACGTAATAATGTAGTAAAAAAAATTTATACTACATAAAAGCTAGTTTTATTTTCAAAAGTGTAGTATATCATAAGAAATAGTTTTTTTTATAAGAAAATAAATCAAAAAATAGATTTATTTTATTTCACTTTCCAGAAATACACTTTCTTTTATGTAACAAATGATTAAGTCAGTTTTCTATACAATGATATTTCATATGTAGGTAATTAAGGGATAAAATGAAAAGTTGTACGTTTGAACTTATTGTAAATATTTTGACTTATGCAATCAAAAATAAAGATGATGCTTTTTCTCAAAAAGATTTTAAAAATGTTGTTTATACTAAAGAGTTTAATAACTATGATATAAATGAAAAGATTGCAGAAGGGTGTGAGTATTTAATTAAAAGAGGTTTATTGCAACTTCAGAGTAATAAGATGACATTTTTTTTGAAAAATATAAATTACCTGATACAATTATTATAAATACAGAAAACTATACAAAAGTTTTTAAAGAGCTTTCAAAAAGAATTATCCTTATGCATGAGGGTAAAGAGATGATAAATGATACATATGAAGTAAAAGATGATTATGCTGATATTATTGAAGCAGTTGATATTGTAAACTCTGGTTTTTTTTATCAAGACCGGATAAAGAAGAGATAAAAGTTACTTTATCTAAAATATTGGTATCTTTTAACGTAGAATCAGATGCCCATTATTCACTTTTAACTATTATTCAATTACTTGAGCTTAAATCAGAAGTAGCTATTAAAATAAAAACAAAAAAAATTGTGAGTTTGCAGCAACAAATATAAAATTTCATCATTTACAATTCAATGATGAGAGTATGGTACTATATTTTGATAAGTGTTCATTTGAGATTGATAGTATTGATAATATTCTTCATATAGACTCAATTGATAAATCAAGTTTAAAAGATCATGTTGCTAAATCTTTAGAGATTTTAAAGTGTTATCCAAAAGATATAACAGAGGATTTAATTAGCTATTTAGAAAAACATTCTTTGAAAGTTTAAAAACTATTTTCTTTTAAATAGTTTTTTTTATTGATAGTAGTCCTAATCTCATCCCACTATATCTCATGATTTTTGCAGTCTCTTTCCATTGTTGTTTCTCGTAACATGGATTTGGGCAGCTTCTACATCTAGGTTTCTCTTCATGAGGGCATTCTAATAGTCTGTCAAAAGAGTATTCTATTTTTTTTAAACACTCGTCACATAAGTCTAAAGGTATATCAATAGTTTCATTCTTATACACTAGTTTTTTATTAATTTGTTTATGATTTTCATGTTTATTATGGCAGTAAGCTTCAAAAAAATTTTTTAAGCGTTGATACTTCTTGTTTAAACTTTAGTAATTCCATATTTAAAAAGTTACTCTTTTTATTTAAATTATATTTAATATATTTATATAAAATCGTTAAAATTGCATTGACTATTATCAAGAAAAGAGTATATCATGAATTTAAAAGAGTTTTATTTTTTTTAGCAGCTTAGATGAAAAAGAGTTAAATGAGTTAAATGATATTTCAATATTAAAAAAAATATTCAAAAGGTGAATTACTTTTTTTATTCTGGAGAGGAATCAAAGTACTTACATTTTTTAGTAAAAGGTGTTGTAAGATTATATAAGCATGACTTTAGGGATAATGAAATTTTAATCCACAATATAAATGCTCCTTCGTTTATTGCAGAAATTGCAAATTATGAAGATACACCATTTCCTGCAAACTGCTCTTTTGAAGTTGATTCAGAAGTTGTATTAATAGATTATGAAAAATTTAAAGAAAAATTTTTACATAAAACAGAAATATCCATGCTGTTTATTAAATCTTTAACAAAAAAGATTAAATATTTAGAGAATTTTATTCATACTAATATGAGTATCGATATTAATGCAAAAGTTGCTAAATTTATTTATGACAACGAAAAAGTAATTGATACAATTAAACAGGTTAAAATAGCAGAAATACTAAATATAAGAGAAGAAACTTTATCAAGAAAGATTACTAAACTTATAAAAGATGGAATCATAAAAAAAGATAAAAGAAATATCACTATAGTAGATCACCAAAAGCTTTTAGAACAGTTTACATAAGAAGTTTAGGATAAAGAGATAATCCCTCTTCCTAATCTTACATAACCTTTTTGTTCTAGTTTTTTTAAGGTTTCTACTTACAGTCTCTCTTGTAACACCTATAATACAAGCGATATTTTCGTGAGTAATTTTTATTCTATCTAAACCTTGAACATATAACCAGTTTAAAAGTTGTTGTTCTATATTTGAAAACTTTATATCTGATAACAAGTTTATCAAAGCAGTTACTCTTTTACTAACTATATCTAATTTAAATTCTCTAAAAGATGCAGAGTTATTAATAAGCCAAACTATAGTCTCTTTTGGTATTAGCCACCCTTCAATTGGAGTTATAGTTATTGCATTTGCAAGAGCTTTTTGATTTGAGATAGTACTAAAAAGATTGACAACACATTGTGAACCCTCTTTTAGTTCATAAAGAGTCATTTCATCACAACTTAACTCTTTTGGTTGAATGTAAATTCTAACACTACCACTTTTTAAAAAAAAGAACTTCATCGCATATGTCTTCTTCATAATAAAGAATATAATCAGATGGAAGTATTATCTTTTTAGCTTCTTTTTCTACTATTTCTTTTTCTTCTTGTGATAAGTCTTTAAAACAGTGATAATCTAAAAGTTCCATGATTACTCCTTTAAATGCGGGCAAAGCCCGCTTTTATTAAAAAGATAGTGTTTGTGTTGATGGTGCAAGTAAAGCTCCTGCTACATCATTTGGTGTTACTACTTTTGCACCTTGAATTAATTCATCTTTTTTTATCTCTCCATACTTTGCACACATACCACAAAGCATAACTTTCCCACCTTTTTTTGATAGTGAGATTAACATCTGTTTTGCATTTTGATTTGTAGGACCAAAAGCTTCAAGTTTACCTTTTTTTTAGAACAAACTCTACAGCATCCGCACCAATTAGGACTGTTGTATTCACTCCTGCACTTTGCATTGCATTTGCAATAGCAATTCCCATTCCAGATTGTTTGATATTATCTGTAGTAATTGTTACAAAAAGGTTTTTATACCCTTCTGAAGCATAAGCTGTAACTGTTAAAAGTAGCATCATAAATGCACCTGCAATTTTTTTTGTTTAGTTTCATTTCTTCTCCTTTTTTTTGTAATTGCAAGAGAATTATAAAAGAATGAGTTTTTTTTCTTCTGTGATAGCAATCACATAAAGAGATTTTTTTTAAAAGTTAAAATTTTAAAAAATATTTTGGAGTAAAAAATGAAAAAGATTCTTTTAATACTTTCTTTAATAGTAAGTTTACAAAGTAGTGAAGTTTTAAGACAAGAGGCATTAAAGTATGGGCTACAATCTGTACCAAAAGATTATAACTCTTTGGTAAAACTTTTAGAAGTAAAAGAGAAAAAGCTATTTAATAAAAGAGTGATTTTAGGTAAAAAGCTTTTTTTTGAAAAAGCACTATCTTTAAACAATGATATAAGTTGTGCTTCCTGTCATAGTTTTAAAAAAAAGGTGGAGTTGATGGTTTATCAACAGCAGTAGGACACAAAAATCAGAAAAATCCATATCACTTAAATACCCCCCCAACAGTTTTAAATACTGCTTTTTCAAAACAGTTCTTTTGGGATGGTAGAAGTAAAAGTTTAGAAAATCAAGCAACAGGTCCATTGCAAGCAAATTTTGAAATGGCTATAACACCAGAGCTTGCAGAAGAGAGAATAAGAGCTAAAAAAGAGTATCAAAAGTTTTTCTTAGAGGCTTTTGAAAATGAAGAGATAAGTTTTGAAAAGATAGTAAAGGCAATCTCTATTTATGAAAGAACACTTTTGACAAGAGGAAAGTTTGATGATTTTTTAGATGGTGATTTAGAGGCTTTAACTTTTTTAGAAAAAGAGGGACTAGAACTTTTTATTACAAAAAGCTGTGTAGGTTGTCATACTGGAATAGGTTTAGGAGGACAAGAGTTAAGACGTTTTCCTTTAGTGCATCATACAATTTGGAGTATGAAAGATATTAAGTCAGTAAAGAGCTTATTAGATAGATTTGATGATTTTTTTAGAAAAACAAAAAGAGAATAGAAAATATTTTTCTATGCAATTTAATAGCAATGATAGTAGATATGAATATTTATTAAAAGATTTAGGAAAAGAGGACTTAGACTTTTTAACAAGTGGTTTTTTTCATAATTTAAAAGAAGAAAAAGCTTATGAAGTAATAAGTCAAAATGCCTGTACTATTTGTCATGATAAGAAAAACAATAAAGTAAATAAAGAACTTCTATCAAAGCAAGTATTTCCTTTTGAAAATAGAGGAGGTTTTGTAGGAACAAAAGATTTAAATAGATTTTTTTAGAGTACCACTTTTAAGAAATGTTGCTAAGACATATCCATATTTTCATAATGGAGAAGTTACCAAACTTGAAGATGCAATAAAGATAATGGTGAAACATCAACATAGAACAAAGATCAGTGATGATGAAGTAAAAAAGATAGTCGCTTTTTTTTAAAATCTGTAGATGGGGGGGATTTAGTTTCATATAGTTTTTAACTAAAAATCCTGTAGAGATACAGGATTTTTAGGATTAGATATTTGATAAAATATCAGAAGGAGAGATTGTTTTTATTTCAGTAATTGAATCATAAGGTAATCCAACCCTTTCATGAACTCTTTTAACTGCATCCGCATCAAAAGCCATATTTAAACAAAAAGCTCTACCTTCTTCAAGTCCTGCATGAATTTTTAAAGAGATTACATTCTCTTCTTTGCATGCTTGCTCATAACTTTTATAAAACTCTTTTAATTGCTCTTGGCTTAGAGTTTCAGGAAAAGTACCTCTATTTTTATCATGAGTATCCATGAAGTATTTCATTTTTTCCATTGTAAATCCTTTCTTGTTTGATTATTTCATCAAGAAAAGATTATCTGAAGTAGTAAAATATTTATGTGATGGCAATCACACAGATGTAAGAGTTATATGGGTGATTTCCGAACTTGCGCAAAGTCTCATAGGAGGACCCCCCCAGAATCCTGTCCCTTTATTAATATATATTTGAGTATTTTCATTGTGTTGGTGTAGACCTTTTACATAAGGTTGTTGAAGTTTTACTAAAAAAATTAAAAGGAAATATTTGTCCTCCATGAGTGTGTCCACTTAGAACTAAATCTACATTGACAACTTCTTCTATAAATTTTGGTTGATGGGCTAAAAGAACGGTTGGACTAGCATTTGTTCCTATTAAAGCTTTATTTAAATCTGGTTTATAATTATCAATTCTATATCCAAAAATATCATATACCCCCCCAGCTAAAAAGAATCCTTTATCCTTCTCTCCAATATATACATTTTCATTTTCTAAAGTTTTAAATCCTAAAGTATTTACATAATCAATTATAGAAACAACACCATGAAAATATTCATGATTACCAACAATAAAATAGTTACCATATTTTGATTTTATATTTTTAAGTTCATCTAGTGCATCTTTTGCATACTTTAAATTTGTATCAACTAAATCACCAGTTATTACAACTATATCTGCTTCTAGTTTGTTTACTCTTTTTACAAGGTTTGAGATAAACTCTTTATCAATTAAACCACCAATGTGAACATCACTTAGCTGAACAATTGAGTATGGCTTTTTCAAGTCTTTTATTTTTACTTCTACTTTTTCAAGTTCTATCTCTTTTGCATTGTACATTGCTTTTGCATTTACACTTCCTGCAACACCAACTGCCGTTATATCCAAAGATTTTTTTTGAAAAAGTCTCTTCTTTTTTTCATTTAAAGGAATGGCATCTAAAATTCTTGATGATGCTTCATAAAATAAAGTTGCAATAAAAAGTAAAAAAATAACACCTATAGGAATAGATAATAAAAAGTAAGCCCAGTTAGGCAAAGTAGGATTATATCTTGCAAACATATAACCAATAACTCCAAGAAGGTTTAATGCAAGAAAAATATTGATATAGATTTTTGTTTTTTTTAGAAAAGTGTAACTTTCTTACGAACCTTCTTGATATAAGAAGTGTCAATAGTGTCATAACAGAAGTAAAAATTGTGGCAAATATTAAAAATCTCATGAGAGATTATAACTTCTAAATATTAATAAATTATAAATAAAAAAATAAGATATAGATTATATAGACTCTTTAAGTGCCTTTAGTAAATTATCTATATCTTCAATTGTTTGAGAATAGTGAATAGAAATTCTTAACCATCCTGGTTTATCTTCAAACTCATTTTTCTCTTCAAGTCCTAATAAATCATGTCCATAAGGTCCTGCACATGAACAACCAGCTCTTGTTTGAATACCTGAATTTCTTGATAATTTATCACAGATATCATATGGGTTTATATCTGAAATATTAAAAGATACTATCCCAATATTTTTTTGATACCATATTTCCATATATTGTCACATCTGGTATTTTTGCAAGTTGGCTTAAAAAGTGATTTAAAAGCATATCTTTTTGCTTTAGGATAAAATCAAATCCAATTTCATTTCTAAGTTTGTATGCAAGTGCTGCACGGATAAGTTGCAGTATTCCAGGTGTTCCTGCTGTTTCTCTTGTATTTATATCATCTTCATACTCTTGCGTTTGAGAGTTTACATATGATACTGTTCCTCCTCCTGCAAAGGTTGGAGACAAAGAGATATCTACTAAACTTTTTTTGATGATTAGCAAACCACAGCTTCCAGGTCCGCCAAGAAGTTTATGTGGTGAAATATAAAGTGCATCATAAAAGTTACAGTCAATATTCATGTATGGAGAACTAGCTGCTGCATCAAAACATACTTTAGCATTGTACTTTCTAAGTAGGTTTGAAATATCTTTATAGCAAGTGATAATTCCAGTTACATTTGAGGCAATACAGAAGCTTCCAATTATCTCTCTGTGTTGATTCTCTTTTAGGATATCTTCAAGCTCTTCAAGGTTAATTAGTCCATCATCTTTTAAAGATACTCTTTTTATTTGGCAAAAAGCTTCTCTATAACTTACTTCATTTGAGTGGTGTTCATATGGTCCTACAACTACAAGAGGCATCTTCTCTTTTGGAATATCTATGTTGTATCTTTTTTTAGTTGCTGGCGGAATATAAAGACCAAGAAGTTCTTGAAATCGCTTAATTGCAGCAGTCGAACCACATCCAGTTGGAATGATTGCAAAATCTTTGTTAAGTTCTAAGCTTTCATATAAAGAGTCTATTGCTTCATTATAATATTGATGAGTGATATTTGCATTTGTAGACTCTTTTGAGTGTGTGTTTGCATATGTTTCTAAAACATCTCTTACACGGTTCTCAATCTGTCTAAAAGCTAAGCCAGAAGCAGTATAATCAAAGTACTCTTTTTTTTACTTTTTCCAATTGTGTTATATCTAATAAAATCTAATGTATCTGTGTTATTGTTAAAAAATGGTTTAAAGATATCTTTTTTTTCATGACATAATATTAACTTATTTTAATTATATTTAAAATTAATAATAGAAAAGAGTTTTACTCTTTTCTATTTTTTTTAGGAATCTTTGTTAGTAAAAATTGATGAAGATTTTCAAAATCTGAATCTAAGTACTCTTGAATTAGGTTTTCTATATTTTCATTTACATCTTCTTGAGCAAATTTAATACCTGTTTTTTTGAGTAAATATAGATTTTACACCTTCTAAAAATCCTGCAACTAAAAGTTCATACCCTACAACAGGAACTCCATCTTTTTTTAACTTTTGTTCCCATAAGTCCAATATCTACAATATGTGGATGTGCACAAGAGTTTGGACAACCATTTACTGAGATTGATACTCTTTCACTAAAATTAGGAAACTTATCTTCAAGATGTTCAACTAGTTTTTTTGAAACACCTTTAGTCTCTGAAATTGCAAACTTACAAAAATCAAGACCTGTACATGCTTGAGTTTTTGCTCTAAAGTTTGAAGGGAAAGCTTGGATATTTACCTCTTCTAAGTCTTTAGTAAATGCATCTACATTTTTAGTAGGAGCATCAGTTATTATGATATTTTGTGTAACAGTTGCTTTTAATTGTGTTGCATTGTGCTTTTCAAATAAAGAGATAAGATTATTTAATCCATCAATTCCAATATGTCCAGAATTTAATGAACATCCAATAAAACTTTGACCTTTTATTTTACTCTGATGTACTCCAAAATGCTCTCTAAATCTTGAGTTTGTATATTCAAGTTCATTTGGAGTTTTTATTTTAAAATTAATATTATCATGAACTACTTCAATAAACTTTTCAATACCCCCCCAATGGTCAACTAAGTGTCCTAGTCTTGCTTTAGTTCTTTTCTCTCTTAATCCATGGTCTCTATAGATTTTAGTAATAGTTCTTGCTAATGGAACTACTTGCGATGGTGTTACATATCCAATATGAGTTGCAATTCTTTTATTTGATGCAAGTCCTCCACCAACGCTTACAGCGTATTGGATTTTTCCATTTTCTGTTTTTATTGCATTAAAACTTAAATCTTGAATTTCATGATTCATACAGTTTTTAGAACATCCATTTACTCCCACTTTATATTTTCTTGGAAGGTTAGAGAAGTTTTTATTCCCTTTAAATAGGTCATTTAATTTTTCTACAATCTCTCTAGTATCTGCAATTTCTTCATGATCAATTCCATTTACTGGACAAGAAACTACATTTCTTGGAACATCTCCTGCTGCAAAGATTGTGCATAATCCAACTGTATCAAGAAGTCTAAAAATTTCAGGTAAATCAATAACTTTGATATAGTGAAATTGAATATCTTGTCTTGTTGTGAAATCAGCTGTTCCTCTTGCATATCGCTCAGAGATTTGGGCAACTATTTTTAATTGATCAAGTGTTAATAATCCACCTTCAAGTTTTACTCTAAGCATAAAGTATAAAGTTGAATCATCTTCATCTTGTAGATTTCTATTTTGTGTATAAAGTCCATACCATTTTAATCTATCGATATCTTCAGGATGTACTTCTTCCCCCCCAGTAATTGCATAAAGATAGATGTCTTGAAGTACATCAAGACCATCTTTCTCTTTCTTTATTCTTTCAACTCTTTGGGCTTTAGTTTCTTTTACCATTATTTTTGTCCTTAAAAAAATCTCTTTAGTTTCCCATTCTGGATAACACTGTCTAATAAATTTATTTAATTCAATTTCAGCTTTAGTATATTGTCTAATACCCTCAAAACTATCTAAACTATTAGATTCAACTGCTTCAACTATCATACCTGCTCCAACTGTAGAGTTCGTATATTTATCAATAATAATAAAACTTCCTGTATATCTATTTTCATGGTATGGATCTACAGCAATCTCTCTATCTAATGAGAAAGTAACTTTTGCAATATCATTTAACTCTAAGTTTTTAGCATCAATCTCTTCAAAAGTATTAATATTCTTTTTAAAGTCAATAGAATCAAAAGTAGCATTTAATACAGATGTAGCTCTTTTAATCACATAGTTTTGATTTAAAACTAATGGTTTTTCATCCATCCATACAACCATAGCCGATAGATGATTTGATACTTTTGGAATATCATCTGATTTTACAATCATATCTCCTCTAGAAATATCAATTTCATCTTCAAGTGTAATAGTTGTTGCCATTGGTGCAAATGCTGTTTTAATAGTCTCTACAACTTCATCTTTTCCAACAGGTTTTAAATCTTTAATATCATTTGATACAATAGATTTAACTCTTGATGTTTTCTTTGAAGGTAATACTGTAATCTCATCACCAACTGAAATAGAACCACTTGTAATTGTTCCAGCGAAACCTCTAAAGTTTAAGTGAGGTCTTACTACATATTGAACAGGTAATCTAAATGATTTAGACTCTTTTTTATGAATTTCAATTGTATCAAGTAATTCCATTAATGGTTTATCTGTATACCAAGGTGACTTTTGAGAGTTAGTTAAAATATTATCTCCATCTAAAGCAGAAATAGGAATAAACTCAATATTTAAATCTTCATTATGTGGAAGATTTGGAATAATCTCATTATACGCTTTCTTGATATCTTCAAATACATCTTGTGAAAAATTAACTAAGTCCATCTTATTAATAGCAACGATTAGGTTTTTAATCCCTAATAAAGAAGCAATATAAGAGTGTCTTTTAGTTTGTGTTAAAATCCCTTGTCTCGCATCAATTAAGATAATAGCAACGTCTGCTGTCGAAGCTCCCGTTGCCATGTTTCTTGTGTATTGCTCGTGACCTGGAGTATCTGCAATAATGAACTTTCTTTTTTCAGTTGAGAAAAATCTATAGGCAACATCAATAGTAATACCTTGTTCTCTTTCTGATGCTAAACCATCAACTAAAAGTGCTAAGTCAATTTTCTCACCAGTTGTTCCAACTTTTTTTACTATCTTTTTCAATAGCTGCTAATTGGTCTTCAAAAATCATCTTTGAATCGTATAATAATCTACCAATTAAAGTTGATTTACCATCATCAACTGATCCACATGTAATAAATCTTAATATCTCTTTGTTTTCATGTTCTTTTAAATATTTTTCAATATTTTCTGAAATTAAATCTGATTGATGTGCCATTTTAGAAATACCCTTCTTGTTTCTTTTTCTCCATTGATGCGTCACCATCACTATCTATTAATCTACCTTGTCTCTCAGATGTTGTACAAGTTAACATCTCTTGAATAATCTCTGGTAAAGTAGTTGCTTCTGATTCTACTGCTCCAGTTAATGGATAACAACCAAGAGTTCTAAATCTTACTTTCTCTTTTTTTAGCTGTAGCTTTTAACTCTTCAGGAACTCTATCATCATCTACCATGATTTTTGTACCCATATACTCAACTACTTCTCTCTCTTTTGAGAAATATAAATCAGGGATTGGAATACCTTCTAAATAGATATATTGCCAAATATCAAGCTCTGTCCAGTTTGATAATGGGAATACTCTAATAGACTCGCCTTGTGTATGTCTTCCATTATAAATATTCCAAAGTTCTGGTCTTTGGTTTTTTTTGGATCCCATCTATGGTTTTTATCTCTGAAAGAATAAATTCTCTCTTTTGCTCTAGATTTCTCTTCATCTCTTCTAGCCCCCCCACCAAATACAGCATCAAACTTTTGGATATTTAAAGCGTTCTTTAAACCTTCAGTTTTCATGATATCTGTGTGTAAAGCACTTCCATGTTCAAAAGGAGAGATATCCATTTCAAGACCTTTTGGATTAGAGTAAACTATTAACTCCATTCCTACTTCTTTTGCGCGTCTGTCTCTAAACTCTATCATCTCTTTAAATTTCCATGTTGTATCAACATGCATTAAAGGTAAGGGCGGTGGTGCAGGGTAAAAGGCTTTTTGTAAAAGGTGTAACATTACAGAGGAGTCTTTCCCTACTGAGTAAAGCATACCAGGGTTTGAAAACTCTGCTACTACTTCTCTCATTATATGCATACTTTCTGCTTCTAATTGTTTTAAATGCGTAAGTCTCTCAGGACTTATTTCTATTTCATTGCTCATTATTTATCATCCCATTAATTGTTTTAGAATAGTCAAAGTAAAGGTTTGATCTCTTCTATATTTATTTGAATCCTTCAAATTAAAAGTTTGATTTCATCACTATATTTAAAAAAATTTATAAATCTATTTGGCGTGTAACCCACACTCTTTGTGTTCAGGGTTTTCCCACCACCATCTACCACTTCTAATATCTTCGCCAGCTTTAACTGGCCGTGTACAGGGTGCACATCCAATACTTGGATAGCTTGATCGTGAAGTTTGTTATATGGAACATTGTTTGTTTTAATGTAATCCCATACATCTTCTTCACTCCAATTAATTAAAGGGTTTACTTTAATTACATCAAAGTTTGCATCATATTCAACTACTGGCATATCTGTTCTTGTTACACTTTGTGCAGCTCTAAGACCAGTAACCCATACTTTTAAAGGTTTCAATGCACGCTTTAGTGGTTCCATTTTTCTGATACCACAACAATTTTTTTCTATTTTCAATGCTTTCAAAGTGTCCATTGATACCTTGAGTTTCATACAACTTCTCAACATCTTCATTTTTTTTGGAAAGAAAACTTCTAGCTTAATTCCATATTTTAAATTTGTTGCATCCATTACATCATAAGTTTCTGGATGTAATCTTCCTGTATCAAGTGTGAAGATATTTGAATCTTTATTGATTTTTAAAATCATATCTGTTAACACTTGGTCTTCTGCGCCTAAGCTACTTGATAAAGCAGCCTCTCTTTTGTATTCGTTTAAAAAGTATTCTAAAACTTCTTTTGCCTCTGCATTTGCAAACTTTTTATTTAAATTCTCAATATTCATTCTATATCCATAATTATTATTGTTATCAGTTAAATCTGATAATCTGGTTCTTTAACTTTCCCAAAAGATATCTTATTCCAAGCTCTTTCATGAAAATAATATAAAGCCATTTTTGTAAACAATTCAATTGAGCCAATAGAAGCTGCCATTGTTAAGTCACCAGTGATAAAGTATGAGATAATAATCGTATCAAGAGTCCCGACAGTTCGCCAAGAGACAGTTTTAGCTATAGATCTTGAAGCTTTTTCTGCCATTTTTTTTACCTCTCTTATTTTTTTTATATGAGAGGACAAGTATTTCTACTCGTCGTCATATAATCCTGCACTTAGATATCTCTCACCTGTGTCACATAAAATTGTAACAATTGTCTTACCTTTGTTTTCTGGCTTAGAAGCAATTTGTGTTGCTGCAAATACATTTGCACCAGCAGAAATACCAACTAATAACCCTTCAGAACTTGCAAGTTTTTTAGAAGTCTCAATCGCATCTTCATTTGATACTTTTACTATTTCTTCAAAAAGGTCTGTATTTAATACATTTGGAACAAAACCTGCTCCAATACCTTGAATTCTATGTGGTCCAGGTTTCCCACCACTTAATACAGGTGATGCTTCTGGCTCAACAGCAACTACTTGAATATCTGGGTTGTGTTGTTTTAAAACTTCACCAATACCAGTAATAGAACCACCTGTTCCAATTGCTGCAACTAAGATGTCAATTTTCCCATCTGTATCTGCTAAAATCTCTTTAGCTGTAGTTTTTCTATGAATATCTGGGTTTGCACCATTATTAAACTGTTGAGGAATAAATGAATTGTCAATTGTTTCTGCTAATTCAGATGCTTTATCAATCGCACCTTTCATTCCTTTTTCTGGCTCAGTTAGTACAAGTTCTGCACCTAAAGCTTTTAATAATTTTCTTCTTTCAATACTCATTGATGAAGGCATTGTAAGGATAAGTTTAATACCTAAACCTGCACAAACAGAAGCCAAAGCAATTCCAGTATTTCCTGAAGTTGGCTCAATTACTGTTGTTGTTTCGTTGATTAAACCTTGCTCTAAAGCTGTTTTAATCATGTTTGTTCCAATTCTATCTTTTACTGAATGAGTTGGATTCATAAACTCACATTTTCCTAAAACTGTAGTCTCAGTGTCATTGCTTGCTTTTTGTAATTTAACTAATGGTGTATTTCCAATTAACTCTGTAACATTTTGTGCATATTTCATTTTCTATCCTTTTTTATATACTATAGTGTAAAACTTCGTTGTATTTGTCTTGATAATCATTTAGCTGTGCTAAACTCAAATCAAAAATCTTTTTTTGTATTATCTTTTGCCTCATCAAAAAAGATATTTAGTGCTGGATTCTCTGTTTTAGAATCAACAATCTTTAAATCACCTTCAAGGGCAACTAAAATATCTTTTACTGAAATATCTTCAGGCTTATCAGCAAGATGTAACCACCTTTGGCACCTCTAACGCTTCTTACTAACTCGGCTTTTCTTAACTTACTTAAAAGTTGCTCAAGGTAGTTTTGAGGAATCTTAGCATTTGAACAGATCTCTTTGATTTGCATGGGAGAATCTGGTTCATGTTTGCTAAGTTCGTGCATGGCTGTTAAACCATAAACCCCCCCTTTTGTTGATATAAGTGGCATTCTTATTCCTTATCTAAAGCTTGCTCTAAATCTTCTATTAAATCTTTTGGATTTTCTAAACCAATTGATAATCTAACCGTTGTAGTATTGATTCCTGCATTTTTAAGCTCTTCCTCATTCATTTGAGAGTGAGTAGTTGATGCTGGATGTACGATTAGAGATTTACTATCTCCAATATTTACGACAACACTAAATAGTTTAGCACTATCAATAACTTTTTTTTGCATCTTCAAAACTATCTGTCTCAAAAGAGATTAGTCCTGAAGCTTTACCATCTTTGAAATACTTTTGTGCTTTGTCATAATCTGCATTTGACTCTAACCCTGGGTAGTTAACTGATTTAACTTTTGGATGTGACTCTAAAAATTTTGCAACTTCTAAAGCACTATCAGAGTGTTTTCCAACTCTTAAATCTAAAGTCTCTATTGTTTGTAATAGTAACCAAGAGTTATGAGGAGATTGACTTGCTCCAATATCTCTTAATAGAGATAATCTAGCTCTTAAAGTAAAGTTTGGAAGAGGTACATCTGTATATACTAATCCGTGATAAGATACATCAGGTTCATTGAAGTGATAGTATCTTTTTTTCATTTTCTTTAAAGAATTCTGCTAATCCATCTCTTTCGATTATTATTCCACCAATTGTTGTTCCTTGACCATTTGTATATTTTGATGTAGAGTGAATTACTACATCAACTCCCCCCCATGTTAAAGGATTAAATAAAGCTGCTGTTGCAACAGTATTATCACAAATAGTTAGAACACCATTTCTTTTTGCAATCTCTACAATCTTTTCAACATCTGCAATAGCAATTTGAGGATTTGATAAAGATTCGAAGAAAATAGCTTTTGTATTTTCATCAATTTGCTCTTCTAAATTACTCGCATCTGAACTTTTAAATATTTTAGCTTTGATTCCAAATCTTTTAATAGTGTGAGTTAAAAGCGTAACTGCTCCACCATATAATTTGTCAGAAATTAAAATATTATCACCAGCTTCTGCTACATTTGCAATTGCATAAAAAATTGCAGATTGACCACTTGCAACGCATAGTGCACCAGCACCACCTTCAAGCTGTGCATATCTTTGCTCTAATACATCAGTAGTAGGATTATTTAATCTTGTGTAAATTGGTCCTAATTCTTTTAGTGCAAATAGATTCGCTGCATGTTCAGCATCTCTAAAAGCATATGCAGTAGTTTGAGCAATAGGTACAGACATAGTTCCAAAGCCTTCTTTGTTGTTATATCCGCCATGTACTGCAATAGTCTCTTTTTGCATTTTGTCTTCCTTTTTTTTAATCTCATGTTTTAATCTATGGTGAAATTGTATACTATTTTAAAATCAATGTCAAGTAATTTAATCATAATTAATTTGATATTCTTTACTAAATTACTTTTAAGTTCTTAAAAATGAATATAAAATATATTTCTTATAAGCTTAATAATCCCTATAGCAAGGTGTTTGATAGGGTAATTCCTAGTTTTATATTAAAAATGATAAAAATTTCAAAATTTCTTAAAAAAAATACTAAATTAATTAAAGTTGATTAAAATAGTAGTATATAAAATGGCTTATTTTTTTTGTCTTTTCTTGATATAATCACTAGGTATTAAAGGATAAAAATGAATATATTTGATGATATAAAAGTAGATAAGATAAAAGAAGAGTTCAAAGAGATACTAAAAAGTGAAAATATAAGAATAGAAAGAATAGTATCAAATGGACAAACTAGCGAAGATGAGTTTTGGTATGACCAAGATGAAAATGAGTTTGTACTTATCTTAGATGGTAAAGCTATCTTAGAATTTGAAGAAAAAGAAGTAGTTTTACAAAAAGGAGATTGCTTTGATATAAAAGCTCATATAAAACATAGAGTTAAATATACTTCAAAAGATAAACCAACTATATGGCTAGCAGTTTTTTTTACTAATATAAAGTATAATACGAGAACCAAACTACTTAGGAAATTGATGAGAATAGCAATCATTGGAGCTGGAGCTGCTGGAATAATAGCTGCAATCACAGCTAAAAGAGAAAATAAGAACTTACAAATAGATTTAATAGATTATAACAATGGTATAGGAAAAAAGATATTAGCCTCAGGAAATGGAAGATGCAATATCTCTAATACAGATGTAAAAGTAGAAAACTATATAGGTGAAAATCCTTCTTTTGTATCGTATGCTTTAAAGCAGTTTGATTTTAAAGCCTTTGAAAAGTTTTGTAAAAGTATTGGACTGCTACTTGATATAAAAGAGACAAATAAAGTATATCCACTATCCAATGAAGCGAAATCAGTTGTAACACTTTTAGAATCAGCTGTACAAAGTTTAGGAATAAATCTAATACTAAATACAAAAGTAGAAGATATAAAAAAAGATGATGATAAGTTTATAGTAGTATCCCAAGATAAAGAACTTAAAGCTTATGATAAAGTCCTAATCTCATCAGGACTAGCAGCCGCACCACAACTAAAAGCTACAGAAGATGGTATGAATATAGCTTGTAAGTTTGGACATACATTTAATATGACATATCCTTCTCTTGTAGGACTTCATACAGATTTTGAACACAACAATAGAATCCAAGGTGTAAAAAAAAGAGGCAAATATATCTTTATATATAGATGGACAAAAAGAGTGTGAAATATTTGGTGACGTACTTTTTACTAAATATGGAGTATCAGGATTTGCAATATTAGATATCTCTCAATATGCAGTATATCCGCTGTCACTATATCAAGATGTATCCTTAGCTATAAATCTATTTCCAAAACAAAATAGAAATGAAGTCTTAGGAATGATTGAAACACTTTTTAAAACCCTACCAAATGAAAAAGCAGTACAACTACTAACAGGAATAATCTCAAATAAACTAGCACCTATTCTTTTAGATGTATG
>JDSG01000104.1_pt1 | contig 27203 bp, 61 predicted proteins | sample 199341 | NCBI WGS metagenome assembly JDSG01 (sample SAMN02584197, study PRJNA231836) | bioreactor metagenome | isolation source: continuous culture bioreactor short generation time transfer1 day 52 after... | place: Germany: Bremen | reverse complement strand
CGATGCTAGATTTTGTCCAGATGAAACCGATGTTCTAACTGTTTGACCCAATCCTGCCATTTTAGCTGCATTTTCTGCATTATTTCTTGTAATTGAAGTAATCTCCTCAACCGCTGCTGCTGTTTCTTCTAGTGAAGCTGCTTGTTCATTTGCTTTTGCTGCAAGATTATTCATTGAACTATTCATTGTATCAGCATTATGTTCTAATGTCTGACCATTTGAAAGATTATTTTTAGCACTTTTTCCTAAAGCATCTCCTAATTTATTAATACTTTGCATAACTTCAAGCATTTTTGCTTTTAATTTAGGAGATATATCTACTTTATCTGTAAAATCATCATTTGCATAACTTGTAACTGTTCTAATTAGTTCCATCATATTATGCTCAACAGTATCCAGCATTTTATTTAAAGTATTTTTTAGTGTCATTACCATTGGATTATCAGAACTTGCATGAATTCTACATTTATAAATACCTTGTTCTACTTTGTCAGTAGTTAGAACAATCTCTCCAATTACCCTCATATCATCTTTTAATTTCTTATCAAATAGATCTGCTGTTTCATTAAGTAGTGTAAGCATTTGACCTATTTCATCATTTGTATAAACTTTTTGTTTAGTAAAAGTATTTGTCTTAAATGATATAAATTCTAAGAACTCCGCAAATGCAACATGAAATTTATTTAACCCACCATTTATAATCTTTTTAAATAAAATAGATGTTGTTAATACAAGAATTAAAGTTAACAGAACCATCATACCAAGCATCACATATACTAATTTTGCCGAATCGTCAAAACTTTTATCAACATGTTTAATATGATCACCTATTAAATATATACCAATAACATTCCCTTGAAAATCTTTAATAGGAAATTCTGAATAAAAATAACTTTTATCTGTTAAGTAACCTTTTTTTAGCTAACTCTGTAAAATTAATGTTTAAAGCACTATTTTTAAAAGTAGAATCAACTATTTTTTTTGTGAGATATAATATTTTCCAATTTTACTTTCACTTGTAAGAGAATTTCCTCTTTTTTTGTTTTTCATCCATTAATACAAGCAATAATTCATCATCAGCTTTAAAGTTTTCTACAACAGAATTGAAACCTTGAATAAACTCTAAAGAACCAATATATTCACCATTTTTACTGAAAATTGGAGACAAGCCTCTTAATACAAGCCCTGCTCGACCCACCTCAATTGCAGATAAAGGTTTTTTTTGTTTTTTTTACTTCTAATATAGTTTTTCTAAAAGAGCTTAAATTATCACCAAATTTAGTTGGTTTCCAACTTCTTAAAAATGAGTTTAGATCTCTATCATGAATATGGACTTTTACATTTTTAAATGAAGTACCATTTTTCATAGCCTTTGAAACTTCACTTAAAGCTGCTATAGCAAGCTCTCTATTTTTAGTCTCTAAAGATTTAATAATATCACTATTTTTTTGATAAAGAGACAGCATTTGAAATACCTACATCCATCTTAGCATTGATTCTTTCTTTAATCAATATTCCAAAATGATCTTTTGTACCAGACTCAATTTCAGTCTTCATTCCCATTACAATGTAGTATGAGATACCAGCAGCTATTGCAATAATGACTATTGCTGCAATCAAAACCCTGCTTAAGATTTTACTTGCAATAGATTCTTTCTTCATGCAAACTCCTCAATAAAATTAATATATTTTAACGAGTATAAACTTAAAATATTATTGTTTTTTTTAAATTTTTTTATTTCACAAACAGCAATAGTTTTAGGGCTTTGAAGAGTTATTTCTTCACCAATTGTTAAATTATCTAAGCTTATAATTTTATTATTTTTAGAAATTTGAGCATAACCATTAGTATTTCTTTTTGAAGGATGATTCATTTCAAAATTCTTTTTTTAACATATCTATTTCATTTTGATACGCATTTATCAAATAATTTATATTACTATTATATGACTTTTTTAAAATAGTAATCTCTTTATTTATTAAAGCAAACTTTGATTCAATTGAATTCTGTTCAAAAAAATTTAAATAAGGCATCTAAAGATTGTTGTTTATTTAAAAGATAATGATTAAACCTAGTTTTTAAATCATTTTGAATATTATCTAAATAGATTCTATGTTCATTTATATCAGGTAATGCAATTTCAATTGCATTTGATGGCGTAGCTGCTCGTACATCAGCTACAAGGTCAGATATTAAAAAAATCTACTTCATGTCCTACTGCACTTATAATAGGTTTTAAGGCTTCATATATTGCTGTTGCTACCATTTCTTCATTAAAAGCCCAGAGGTCTTCAATACTTCCACCACCTCGTCCCACTATAATTAAATCTACATCTAAGGTATCTGCATACTTAATAGAATTTACAATATCATATTTTGCATCTTCTCCTTGAACTAAAGTAGGTACTAAAATGAGTTCTGTCAAAGGCCATCTATGAGTTGCTACTTTTTTCATATCTTCAATTGCTGCTCCTGTAGGAGAAGTTACAAGTGCAATTTTTTTTGGATATTTTGGTAAACTCTTTTTTATATATCTTGATTAAAATAACCCATTGCTTGAAGTTTTGTTTTTAATTGCTCATAAGCTAATGCTAAAGCTCCTTGTCCCGAAGGTTCAATTTTATTACATAAAAGTTGATAGTTTCCTCTTGGAGTATAAACTGTAATAGTTCCAGTTATAACTATCTTTTGTCCAACTTCAAGTTGAAACTTTAAATATTTTGCATTTCCTCTAAACATTACACAAGAAATAGTAGAGTTTTTATCTTTTACAGAAAAATATATATGTCCTGAATTATGATAAGTTAAATTTGAGATTTCTCCTTCAACATAGACATTTATAAATGTAGTTTCAAGTAAAGATTTAATTTGAGTATTTAAAGTAGATACAGAAATTGGTGAGTTCAAAAATTACCTTTAAAATTAAAACAAGAAAACTACAGTTTTCTTGCAATAATTAAAGTTGATATTTTCATTGAAAAAGCTTTTGTATAAATTGGTTCAAGACCTGCTTGTTTTAACTCTTTACAAAGATTGTCAGTTGTTAAAAATTCATCAATTGAGTTTGGTAAATAAGTATATGCTTCTTTATTTTTTGAGATTAATCCACCTAAAGTTGGTAGTACTTTATTCATATAAAAATCAGTTACATAGTCAAGAGGGTTTGTCTTTTCATTTTTTGTAAACTCAGAAATTACTACAAGTCCATCCTTTTTAAGAACTCTTGCAAATTCATCAAAAGCTTCTTGTCTTTGCACTACGTTTCTAATCCCATAAGATATAGAGATTATATCTGCTGTATCATTTTCTAAAGCATCTGTGCAGCACCTGCTTCAATAAATTCAACTTCAGGAAGCTTTTGTTTTGCAACTTCCATCATCCCTACACTTGGATCAACACCTACAATATTTTCAAGTTCAATTCCATTTGATGCGGCTATTTTTTTCCAAAACTCAATCATATCACCTGTTCCACATGCAACATCAACTATTTTTTCTAACTTCTCTTTACCATAAAGTTCAAAAGCTTTATTACAAGCTTTATTTCTCCAAGATTTGTCAATTCCCATACTAAGAACTCTATTTGCAATATCATAAGTTCCTGCAATATCATTGAACATTGAAACTATTTTTTCTTGTTTACCCATATATTTACTTCCTTTAAAAATATCCCATATGTAAAGGGGGGGATTAAAGACTTTAGAAATAAAGCCCATATCATAATAAAAATTTACCTACCAAAAGACCTGCTATAAAGCCAATATTTACTGCAATAAGGATAAATAAATAGTTTATCTTTTTATCTTTTTCAGGTAATTGATTTAATACTTTTTTTTGTTCTATTATTGAATCATCTAAAGATCGTCTTGCATAATCTATATTATCAAAAGAGTTTCTTAAACTAAGTTCTGCAAGCTCAAGTCTTTCTACTATCTCTTTTGCTTGCTTAAAAGTCATATCACTCATATATTAATTTAAACTCACTTTCTCTTACTTTTTAATATCAAGCCACTGATCTAAATCGCAGAAGATTTTATTTAATGTACTTAAAACATAATCTTTTGCTTCAGTTTGAATTCTTCTAAAAAAATAGAAATTTTCTTGCACTTTCTATATCACCTAACTCTTTTGCTTGCATTGCTTTTTTTTGCAAAGTCAGTGTTATTGTAAGCCATTTCCCAAACTGTACTTCCAAGATATCTACTCATAGTAATTACCTTATCATTTTTTTACAGGAAAATATTTTGGATTCTTTACGAAATCACAAAGTACTGAGTTGCTATCTAAATATTTGTGTCCAAAAAAGTTAATGAACTGCTCTTCAATATATTCTGCTTCCATTGAGATAGCTCTATTTAATGCAAATAGAACATTTTCCTCAGGATTATTCTCTATTTTTTTTAATTTTTTTTCATAGTAGCAATTGCATTTTTACCATCAAGTTCACCATCACCTAAAGGGATAATCCACTTGATATTTCCAAAAGAACCTACTTTCTTAATCTCTTCTAATACCAAAGATGAAGTTTTATTTCCACCAACATCAACTATGATTTCATGTTTATCATCCATTAAGATTAGTTCGTCAAGTTCTGTTAGCTTATTTGTACCTAACATTCTTTTATTTACTATTTCTGTTCTTGTAAAAGATTGACTATCATTATTTTCATCATCAATTTCAATATATGTTACTTTTTTTTCCATGTTTTTTTAAATAAATATGGAGCTATCACTTGCATCGCAACAGTAGATTTACCAACACCACCTTTTGTTTGTGGAATAATAATCATTGAATAACCCTTAAATTAGCTTAGTTTAGTACTCTTCATAAACTCTATTATCTTACCGTGAAATCTGCAGTATAGTTTATTTAGAGATATTTCGTAACCATAAAGTTTAGATATTTTATCGTAATTTTCATTAATTCCATATTCGCACCATTCTTGCAAATCTTTATAAGATTCAAACTCAAATCCAAAATGAGAAACTAATCTTTGAGTATATTTATCAACAACCATATATTCCTTATGGCAAGAGTAACAAAGAATTGCATCTGCTGTTTCTAATCCAACACCTTTTTGCTTTAATAACCACTCTTTATCAACATTTTTACAAAAGTTATCAAAAGAATCATACTCTTCAATTATATTTTCTGATATTTTTTTTATTCTTACTGATTTTTGATTTTTAAAACCACTTGGAGTAATCGCCTCTATTAAAATGTCTAAATCAACTTCTATTAAAGCTTCTAGTGATAAAAGATTTAATTTTCGTAAGTTTTCTAAAGATTTTTCTACATTTGTCCATTTTGTATTTTGTGTAAGTATTGAGCCAACAAAAATTTCAAAATCGTTAGAGTTTGGCCACCAATATTCAGGGTGACCTTCAAGTAAATTTTTATCTTTTAAAAACTTTAATAAATCATAACTATTTTGAATTTCACTCAATGATAGCCTCTGTTTTTATAATTTCTTTTCTATCGCATAATTTTTTTTAGTTTAAAAGAGTTTATAGCTTTTCCATCTTCTATATCAACAATCATTATTTGTAAAATAGCTTTGCATGAGTTTGGAACTTCAAAATGACCTCCAATTCCAGTAGTTGCCTTTTGTACTGGTACTTTATCATTCATTCCAATTACATTATCTCTACAACCTGTAAGTCCAACATCAGTTAAATATGCAGTCCCAGCAAAAATTTGTAAATCATCAGTTCCCACATGAGTATGAGTTCCACATATAGCACTAACTTCACCTTTAAACATCATTAGCATAATTCTTTTTTTTCACTTGTTGCTTCACCATGAAAATCAATAAAAATATTTTTGATTTCTTTTTCTTTTAATTCATCAACTAATTTTCTAGCCCAATTAAAAGGATTTTCAACAGTTGGCATTGAAAACTGACCCATAAGATTTATAATTGCAAGTTTCTCTTCACCTACATCATAAATTTTTATTCCAGTTCCTGGAACACCTAAAGGATAGTTATCTGGTCTTAATACATAATCAGTCTCAAGAAGTGCAAACATCTCTTGCTTTTTGTCAAAAGAGTGGTTTCCACCTGTTATTACATTTATTCCCGTATTTATAAGTTCTTTACAGTTTTTTACAGTTAATCCAAATCCATGACTTGCATTTTCACCGTTTGCAATTACAAAATCAATATTATACTCTTCTTTGATTTTTGATAAGTTCTCTTTTATAATTTTTCTGCCTGGTCTACCTACAATATCTCCAATAAATGCAATTCTCAAAGAATGTCCTTCTGTACTTAAATTATCGCAATTGTACCTAGTATATGGTTAGTTTTTTTCTTTCTTTTCTCTCTTTTTTTTGTCTTTAAAATATTTCTAATCATAAGAAACGCAAAGAAAATACCTATGATTAGATTTACAATTGCAACTGTGGTATTGCCTGACTCAAAAAAAAGTTGTAGGCAACCGCAAAACATATTATAGAGATAATTAAGCACATTTATTTAGTTCTTTTGCACACATAATTGCTTCTGAGAAAACAAGTTGAAAATTGTATCCACCAAGTTCTCCTGTGATATCTAAGCACTCACCTAAGAAGTATAAATCTTTTTGTTTTTTACTCTCAAAAGAAAATTTATCTATCTCTTGAGTTGATATTCCACCACTTGTAACTTCTGCTTTTGAGTACCCAAAAGTTCCAGCAGGCGCGAACTCATAATTTTTTTAATAGTTGTAATTTCTCTCTTTCTTCTTTTGATAAAGAGCTAATTGCTTTATCTTCTAAAGAGATTGAGTTTAAAAACTCTGTCATAAATCGTTTTGGAAGAGGAAAAGTTGTGCTTATTTTTTTTGTTTCCTCTTAAAAAAAAGTCTAATTTCTTTTTTGGAAGAAAATCTATACTCATTTTTCCTTTTTGCCAATAAAGTGAAGAGTTTAAAATAACTGGACCTGAACAACCTTTATGTGCAAAAAGAAGACTTCCTTCAAAACTTTTATTTTCTACTTTTGTTTTAACATTGCACGAAATACCACTTAAGTTTTTAAACCAAAACTGCTCTTTTTGAACTGTAAAACCTACTAGTGCTGGCTTTAGTTTTGTAACACTATGTCCAAATTTTGAAGCTACATCAAAAGCTATTGAACTAGCACCTAAACTCTCAAATGATATTCCACCACTAGCAAGTACTACTTTTTTTGCTTCAATTAATTGTTTATTTGTTTTTATTTTAAAATGACTTTTAAAGTCTACATCTAAAACTTTTGTATTTAAAAACTTTTTTTTGTATGAGTTGTAAGTCTTTCAAACATAGAGATTACATCTTTTGAAGAGTTACAAAAATATGTACCTTTTACTATTTTTGGGTTTAATTTAGGGAAAACATCATTTTGATTTAAAAAAAATCTAATAAGTCTTTATTTGAATATTCCTTTAAAATCTTTTTTGTAAAAACTCTATCACCTAAATAGTTATCGCAAGATACATTTTCGTTTGTGATATTACATTTTGCTCCACCACTTACCTTTATCTTTTCACCAATTTTTGAGTTTGAATCAATTAGACAGATTTTTTTATTCTTTATTTGAGAAGCAAGCATCAAGCCACTTGCTCCTGCTCCTATAATAGCTATATCGTATATTATTCTTCATCCTTTTTGCATCTAAATATATTTAGACCATCTTTATATTCGTACTTTAAAGTATAGTTATTTGCTTTTAAAATATTATGCACAATATAAAGACCTAATCCAAATGAGTTTTGTATTTTTTCTTCATTTGCAAAAAAAATGGTTCATAGTAGTTTTCTAACTCATATTCTAATTTCTTACCACTATTTTCAAAGATAATATCTTCATTTTCAGTTTTTACTGTAACTTTTTTTTATCAGGAGAGTATTTAATTGCATTATCTATTAAGTTTTTTTATTGCTATTGAAAATAATTTGAAATTAACTTCAAGTTTTTTTATTCTCATAAGGTCCCGTTACTTCATCATCTTCTACCATCAAAATGTCTTTTGCATTGTCAATAATATCATCTAAAAAATAAAAGTTTTTTTTCAATATTTTTACTTGAAGAAATTAGTTCTTCAATGGAAGCAAATTCATTTATAAGTGATTCAAGTCTAATAAATACTTCTTTTAATTTTTCATCATTTGCAGGTGTTTTTTTCAAGTTCTGTTAGAAATTTACCTTTTGTAATGGGAGTTTTAAGTTCATGCATTATATTTCTAATAAATACATTTCTTGCTTCTTTTATATCTTTTAATTTTTTTTGCAGTATTTTTAAACTCAACAGCAAGTAATGATACCTCATCTTTTCTATTTGTATCACAACATTCAAAATCAAAGTTTTCATCACCTAAAGTACTTACTTTATCTTTTAAAATCTTAAGAGGCATTAGTTTTCTAATTGTTATAATAAATGATAAAATAAGAGTGATTAAAATAATTGAAAATACTAAAACTACATAAATCTTTGGATTTTCTGTTAATTCATTTTTATCTTCTATTAAAAAAAAGTCTCTCCTCGTTTTTTTTAAGTAGATAAATTGTCTATTATTTACTTGTAAAACTCTAAATAAAAAAAATCTCTAGGGCTTCTTTTTTCTACTAATACTTTTGTTTTTGGATTATATGTTATTCCATCTATTGGGCCTTTTCTCTGAAAAAGTTTATAGTTTAAAGCATCCAAATGTTCCTCTAATCTCTTATCAACTTTTCCATGTCTAAAGTGTTGACGTAATATCATTTTTACAATAGGTTCATATTTTTCTATTAATGAGTGTTCAACTCTCTTATGACTTCCAACCATTAAAATACCGAAACTTATTATTACTAGTATAATTGATATAATAAAACTTATAGTTATTGTGAAAAATATAGATTGTCTATTCATTTGTAAATTTATATCCCATTCCTCTTATAGTATGAAGATACTTTGGTTCTTTTGGATTATCTTCTATTTTATGTCTTATTCTATTTATTATAACTGCTAATGAACCAGAATTTTCGTAATCAGAGTTTAATAAATCAGAATTTTCAAAAATATCTTCTCTACTTATAACAAATCCATCTCTTTTTAACATCAAAGATAGAACCTCATACTCTGCTGCTGTAAGTTTAATAAACTTTCCAGCCTTTGTAATCTCTTTTTTTATCACAATCTAGATAAAAAAGTTTTGTTTTTTCATCTTTTATATCTATATTATTATGATTAAATCTTCTTAAAATAGTTTTAATTCTTACTTCTAATTCTCTAGGGTCATATGGTTTAGGTAGATAATCATCTGCTCCAAGTTGTAAAGCTGTTACTTTATCAGTAATATCACTTCTTGCACTTGAGATAATTATTGGAATATCAAAATCTTTTACAATAGCTTTACAGACGTCAAGTCCATCCATTCCAGGAAGAGTCAAGTCTAAAATTATCAATTCATATTTTTCAAGTTTTAAACTACTTAGAGCCAAAAAAGGCTCTTCGTAGTTAGTTACTTCAATATTATATTGCTTTAAGTATTGAGTTAGAACATCTGCTAATTCTAAATCATCTTCTACCATTGCAATTTTTATCAAAATTCATCCTTTTATCCATCATAGCTGACATTTTTTTTCTTTTTTTTAAATCCATAAGCACTTTAAACTGTTCTTTTTGTTTTGGTGTTAGAATATTATATACTTTTTCAATCATTTCTGCTTTAGATTCTATCATATTCTCTCTTTTTTTTGTTTCATTATTTCAATAAATTTTGCTTTATCAAAACTATCTTTTGTAAATGCCACATCAGGAGTAACTTTATCTTTCATCATATCTTTTCTAATTTGAGAAATTTGTTCTTTTTGTTTATCTGTTAAATTCAACTTTTTAAAAATTGCCATTGGTCCATGTTGAGCTTTTTTTTCCATGTGCTTTTTTTCATCATATGTTTGCCATCTTGCATACCACAAGAAGAACCATCTTTCATCATACCTTGATTATTATATGCTGCATAAAGTCCTGTTCCTAATAATACTGTTAAACCTGTTGCTACTAATACTTTTGTCTTCATAATTTATCCTTTAAATTTTCTTTTTTTTAATTTAAACAAAAAGAAAAAGTTTCAAGCAATCTCTTTTGTTATGATGAAATTATGACATGTGTGCTTTAACTCTTTTTTTTAATTCTAAATTAACAGAGTTTTAACAACACTACTTATGTAAATGTTATGTAAGTTACATAAAAATTTTATCTTTTTTTGTATTTTATTTTAGAAAAGTGCAAAAACACACTTTTTGCACACCTTCTTTTATTATAGTTACACCTGTGAATAAACACATTACAAATTTATGAAGTTTGTAGTTGTTAGTATTTTTAGACTCCCTCCTATATAAGAAAAAGGAAAAGACCTTCCCTTCCCTATACTTTCTTTTCCTTTTTCATTTACCCTATTTGTAACAGTAAATGTTTGACAGATGAAAATAACAACTAAAACTTCACACTTTTGATTTGTAATGTATTGCAGTAATTCATGTACTCCTAGATGATAATTAAAAGTAGACTTTATATATTTGAATACATTTTTTTCTACTTTTAATTATAGAACTCTATAAATAAATTGTTTACAATTACTTTCTTAAATATTTAAGTGTAGTTGCAATAATATCATCGTCATCTTTTGAAGGTGATTTAATACTCTCTTTTGTATCATCACTTTTTGTAAAGGTAATATTCATCTCATAAGAAGAAATAGTTTTAATACCTTTTTGTAAGGCTAAGATTTTAATCATGATTAATTCTAAGAACTGTTTAGTTGGAGTATCAGGTTTACCAAATCTATCTTCCATCTCTTCTTCTATTACATAGACTGTTTGCTTATCATGACATTTAGAAAGTCTTCTATAAAGTTCTAATCTAACTCTATCTTCAGTAATATAATCATCTGAAATAAAAGCAGAAATAGCAAGTTTGATATCAACTGTTTGATTCTCTTCTTTTGTCTCGCCACTTAAACTTGCAAGTGCATCTTCAAGCATCTTAAGATATAGACCATATCCTATTTGTTTGATATGACCACTTTGAGCTTCACCAATAATATTTCCACCACCTCTAATTTCTAAATCTTGGTGAGCAAGTGCGGTACCACTTCCTAGATATGAGTTTGATTCAAGTGCAACAAGCCTTTTAATTGCATCAGAAGTTATCTGTTTTTTTATCTTCAACTACGTAATAACAAAATCCCTCTTTATCACTTCTTCCAACTCTTCCTCTAAGCTGATGTAAATCAGCAATACCAAACCTATCGGCACCATCAATAATAATTGAGTTTGCATTAGGAAGATGAAGTCCTGATTCTACAATAGAAGTAGCAAGTAAGATATCAAACTCTTTGTTTTCAAAGGCATCTAAGATTTTTTTCAGCCTCTGCTGGTTTTACTTTTGAGTGAATAACTTCTATTTTGATATTTGGGATAATCTCCTCAATATCACTTCTTTTAGCCTCTATTGAAGCAATATTATTATGAACATAAAAAAAGCTGTCCACCTCTTCTTTTTTCTCTTAGGATTATCTCTTTGATTAACTTATCACTATACTCTTTTACATAAGTTCTAACTCCTAATCTTTCACTTGGAGGTGTAAGTAAAGAACTCATTCCTTTTAGTTTTGAAAGTGCTAAGTTTAGAGTTCTTGGAATTGGCGTAGCAGACATAGAGAAGATATGAACATCATCTCTTAAAGCTTTTAGTTTCTCTTTTTGTTTTACACCAAACTTATGTTCCTCATCAATAACTACAAGGGCTAAATCTTTTGTTTTTACACTAAGTAATGAGTGTGTTCCTATTACAAGTTTTATCTCACCTGATTCTAAACCTTTTTTAATATGGTTTTTCTCTTTTGTTGAAGTTTTTCCATCAAGTTTAGCCATTGATATACCGTACTGTTCAAATCTTTTTTTGCATTCCATGATAGTGTTGAGTTGCTAAAATTGTAGTAGGACATACAAAAAGTGCTTGTTTATCATCTAAAACAATTGCAAGTAGCGCATTCATAGCTACTTCTGTTTTACCAAACCCTACATCACCAGATAAAAGTCTATCCATAACACGACCAGAACTTAAATCATTAAATATCTCTTTTACACTTCTTATTTGATCTTTTGTGTAATCAAATCCTGCATTTACTTGAAAATCTCTTAATACTTGTTTCTCTGTATTTATTTTAATCCCATTTACAAGTTCTCTTGCAGCTGCTAGTTTAATAATATCATTTGCAATTGCAAATAGTTTATCTTTTACTTTTTCTTTTAACTTAGCAAATGAACCTTTTCCAAGTTTATCTATTGTTGCATAAGCATTTCCATCAGCTACATATCTATCTATTAAATCTATATTTTCTACAGGAATTAAAAGTCTATCATCACCTGCATACATAACTATAACAAAGTCTCTTTTTGAACCCATTACTGTAACAGGTTCAATTCCTTTGTATTGTCCAATACCATGTTTTTCATGAACTACGAAGTCGTTTTCTTGTAGTTCATCAATTACAAGCTTGATTTTCTTTTTTTTCTACGTTTCTTAATCTCTTTATTAAGTGAGATAATTACTTCATCATCACTTACAAGATTTATAATATATGGTTCAAAGATGTAATTAATATTTGAATCACTTAGTTCTAAATCAAAAGATTTTACTTTTGCTTCAGAACTTGAGATTATATTGACCTTTTTACCCTCATGAAAAGATATAAACTCTTTTATATTTGCAGGTGCAATTTCTTGATAGTTTTTAGCTTTATAGATCTGTGGTGTCGTTAGAAACTTCTCTTTACTTAGTCTTTTATTTTCAAATAAATATACTTCATCTAATTCATCTAAAGCTTCAGCAGTTATAAAACTATTCATATTTTGAGGTAAGTATTCACCTAAATCATTTAAATACCAAAACCCTAAAGAGTGTATATCTTTTACAAAGGCATCAGATTCAACTGTTTGAACCTCTTCATTCATATCTTCAAAAGTCTGTTCATCTAAAGCAAGAAATGCAGGAGTAATAGTAAAACTCTCTATTTCCTCTTTAAATGATTTTTGGTCTTCTATATCAAACTTTCTAATACTCTCAACTTCATCATCAAATAAAGAGATTCTATACCCAAACTCACTTCCTAAAGGACATATATCAATAATATCACCTCTAATAGAGGCTTCTGCTTCTGAAGTTACAATATCTACAAAATAGTAACCCCCCCAATTGTAAAGTTTTGATTTAAATTCTTCAATATTTATTGTATCAGCAAATGAGATTTCAAAATTATCAAAACATTTATCTTTTGGCATAGGAAAAGAGATTGTTCTAACAGGAGCTATTAAAATTTTATTCTCTTTTTTATAATTATAAAATCCATTTAAAGCTTTAGTTATATCTTGCAACTCTTCAGAAAAAGATAATAAATCATCACCAAAATTTGCTCTAAAATCAGCTAATACAAATGGAGTAAATCCTAAAAAAAGAGACGATATCTGAAGCAACTTGAGCTTGCTTATCATCATTTACGATTAAGAGTTGACACTCTTTTAATCGCTTTTCCTTCTGAAGATTTTTTTTAGAAACTCATATATACTATTCACTACTTAGATTCTTCTTTCACTTGTTCAAAATCTTTTGTAGTTTTGTCATAATAATAAGCTGGATAAGGTGTCTCATTTAAAAGAAAAATTAAATTTGCTTCTCCATCAAAGTTAACCTTTTGAAGCCCAACTTTAAATACTTCTAAGATATAAGCTTTTGTTGCAAAAAGTGAAGTAGATGATTTTGCTGTATATACAAAATTCTCACCTTCAACTGTAAAAAAGCCCTCCTTTTTTTACATGTTTTTCAAACTTCTCTTTATCTTCTAATCCTGCTACATCTAATAATACTAATAATTCTATTTGATCTGACATTCTATTTCTTTCCTATTTTTAAGCTATTATTGTACTTACGTAACCTATAAGTCCACCAAATACTGCACCCCCCCAAATTACTAACCATCCAAGATACTCTTTAATCATATTTTGTACAAGTTCTTTAACCATTTTTGGTGTTAACTCTTCTAATCTTTTATTTACTATCAAGCTTAGTTTTTTTATGGATATCTTCACTTAAATCATCTGATTTTAGTGCTTCATTTAATACTGCTTGAAAAGAGTTACTATTTGAAATCTCTACAATAGATGCTTGTAGTTTTTTAGTAAATGGTTCTCTTAAAGGTTCCAATGCAGATTCTCCACCGAACATACCTAGCATTCCACCAAAAGATGATTCCATAACTGCATCTTTTAAAGAATCATAAGCAGGAGTAAAATCTGTTTTATTTAAAATCTTTTCAAAGTCAATTTTACTTTTTGCACTATCAACTTCAGTTGCAAAAAAAATCTTTTTAAGTGCTCTTGTGTAAAAAAATTGATTCATCATCATATCGTGGATTGATTGTTTAAAAGCACCAAATTTCTTTTCAATAATTCCTGAACCATAAAGATATGGAACTTTTTCAAAAAGCATATGAATAGCCAAAGTATTTGTAATTGCGCCACTAAAAGCAAAAAGTCCAATTGTAAATATAACTTGATCCTGGTTTGAGTAACCATAAGCTAATAACAATATAGTAAATATATTTGTAATATCTGATTTAGTCATTTAAAATCCCTTTATTTAAAAAAGGGATTTTAACATAAGTTTTCTATAAAAATTTTTAATACTTATAAATCTTATCCTTTTTTTATTTATTAGTATGACTTTATATGTAACTTAGATGTAATGAAATTTATTTAAAATGTTAAAATTCAAGGAGAAAATATGATAGATGTGCAAAAAGAGATTGAAAAAAAAGTTTCCAAACCTTGCAAAGAAACCAAACTTTTTAAATAAATCCTTAATAAAGCTTGCTAAAAAAAGTAGTTCATGAAAGCTCAATCAATGAGTTTTTAAATAAAAATTCCCATTTAAAAGGTTTTGAGTTTGTAGATGCTGTTTTAGACTACTTCAACTTTGACTATACTGTTTCAAGTAATGATATTCAAAATATCCCTAGTTCTGGGAAAGTTGTGATTATTGCGAATCATCCTTTAGGAGGATTGGATGCTTTATCACTATTAAAACTTGTTGGAACTGTAAGAAGTGATGTAAAAATAGTGGCTAATGATTTTCTAGTAGGAATTGATGCTTTAAAATCACTATTTATTCCAATTGATAACTATAAAATGAGACAATCTAAAAAAAGATATTCAATCAGTATATAATGCATTAAATAATGAAGAAGCAATTATAATATTTCCAGCAGGGGGGGAAGTTAGTCGTGCTAGTGCAAAAGGGATAAAAGATCCTATTTGGAATAAAGGTTTTTTTAAACTTTGCAATTAACTCAAATTCACCTATTTTACCAATATTTATTGGCGGTAAAAACTCAAAAACATTTTATACAATGTCAGTAATAAACAAAACCTTTTCTACTCTTCTTTTATCAAATGAAATGTTTAAAAAGAAATCTACAAATATAAATATAAAAATTGGAGAAATAATACCAAATGAAAATATTAGACCAAGAGGACTAGATAAAAAAAGTTGTAGTAACCCTTTATAAAAAAACATCTATATGCTCTAAAAAAAAGGGAAAAAGTCTTTTTTTTGTAACACAAAAAGCAATTGCACACCCACAAAAGAAGGGCGATTTAATTAAAGAATTAAAAAAGTCTAAGCTCATAGGAGAAACTAATGATGGTAAAAAAATCTATCTATATGATTATGAAGATGATTCTATTGTTTTAAAAGAGCTTGGACGATTAAGAGAACTATCTTTTAGAAAAGTTGGAGAAGGAATAAATAAAAAAAGAGATACAGATAAATATGATATATATTATCAACATATTATTTTGTGGGATGAAAATGATTTGGAAATAGTAGGCTCATATAGAATTGGAAATGGTGATTTTATAAATAAAAATATTGGAGTAAAGGGTTTTTATTCAAATTCACTTTTTAAATATCACAATAAATTTAATCCATATCTAAAAGATTCTATTGAATTAGGAAGAAGTTTTGTTCAACCAAAATATTGGGGGGGTACACGTGCACTTGACTATTTATGGTATGGGATTGGTGCATATTTAAAAGAGCATCCACATATAAAATATATGTTTGGTCCTGTATCTATTTCTGCCACATTCCCTAGTGTGGCAAAAGATTTAATGATATTTTATTATTCACACTATTTTGCAAATGAAGAAGAGATGGTTGAAGCAAAAATACCATATCAATACTCTTCTCATATTCAAGACTTAAAAGAGATTTTTGATTTAGATGATAGGAAAAAAGATTTTAAAATATTAAAATCCAGTCTAAACAGTATGGGTGTTACAGTTCCTACTTTGTTTAAACAATACTCTGATATTTGTGAAGAGGGAGGGGGGGTTAAATTTTTAGGTTTTAATGTTGACCCAGATTTTGCTGATTGTGTTGATGGCTTTATTTTAGTTAAAGTTGATAAAGTTAAAGCAAACGCTAGAAAAAGATATATAGATAGGGATTAAAATCCCTACTCTATTTTACATCTTGAATAAGTTGTAATAAAGTCTCCTGAACTTCTTGAGCTATCTCTATAAAGTCTGGATTTAAATCATCTATCATTTGAACAATTGAATTCATTGCAATAAAAGTTTGTCCATTATCTTCGTAAACTGAAATCTTGCAAGGCATCATTGAAGAGATAGACATATCTCTACTTAAAACTTCTTGTGCAACACTTGGTTTACATATATCTAAGATTCGACACTCATTTTTAAATTCAAGACCTTTTGAAGTTAAAGTCTCTTTTACATTGTGAATATGTAAAACTCCAAACTGATAATTAGAGATTTTTTTTCTTCAATAGTTTTTACTACTTCATCAACGTTTTTATTACTATTTTCAATGTATTGCATTTAATTCCTTATTTATCTTTTTATTATTTCTTCTTCTAAAAAATCAAGTTTGCACTCTTTTGTTTCATCAACTAGTGCACGTGCTACTATATCATCTTCAACTATAATATGCTCTAAGTGTAAAGATTTTAAAGCCTCTTTTTCACTAAACCGTGTAACTTTTACTACAGTTTTCGTATTATGAGTCAAATCATCTATTACTTCACATATAAGCTGTACTTTTTCTTGATTATCAATTGCAACGATTACAGCACAAGCATCTTTTATATTTACTGATTCTAAAATATGTTTATGAGCTGCATTCCCAAAAATAATTGGTTCATCTTCTTTATAACCCATTTCAAAGAATTTTAAATTGTGTTCAACTATTACGTATTCGTGCCCATCAAGTCTTAAATTATGTGCAATCTCTTGTCCTAAATGACCAAATCCTAATACAACTATATGTCCTCTTGTATCTTTATCAATATTATGTGTATTGCAGATAACCATAGTATCTTCTGGAACTAAATGCGCTGCTAAAGAGGATAGATTTTTAAGAACAATTGGTGTTAAAATCATAGATATCACTATTGTTACAATAAGAATCTGTGAATATGTTGGATCTACTAAATCATTACTTCTTGCTAACTCTAAAATAGCTAGTGAAAACTCACCAATTTGAACTAAAGATAATGCAGTTTTAAAAGCTACTCTTTTAGTATCATCAATTCTTACTACTGTATAAATAATCATATATTTTAAAATTAATAAAATAGGTAAAAGAATCAATATAATTAAAATATTATCAGCAATAATTAAAAAAATCAATTTGCATACCAACTGTTATAAAGAAAACTCCAAGTAATAAATTTCTAAAAGGAGTAAGGTCGGCCTCTACTTGATGTTTAAATTTTGTTTCACTAATCATCATACCAGCTACAAAAGCTCCTAAAGAGTATGTAAATCCAAAATAGTGAGCAGCATATGAAGCCCCCCCTATTGCAATTAATAAAACTGAAGCAACAAAAAGTTCATCTGATTTTGATTTTGTTACATGCTCAAAAAAATGGTTCAAGTAAATATTTTCCAGTCACATATAAAAGCCCAATAAGAATAATTGCAGCTATTGTAGTTTCAAGAATTAAACTAAAAACTGATTTATCATCACCAGCAGTGAAAAATGAAATCATAAGTAAGATAGGGATTACTGCAATATCTTGCATAATTAAAATTCCAAGAACTCTTTGACCATGTCTTTTTTTTGATATCATTGTTTTCATTATATGTTTTTAAAACAATTGCAGTAGAAGAGAGAGATAATGCTGCACCAATTATAAGTGAAGTTTTAAAATCAAAACCTAGTACATACATACAAATAACTATTACAAAAATAGTTGTAACTGCAATTTGTAAAGAACCTGTAAAGAAAACTTCCATTCTCATTTTTTTTCAAATGTTCTATAGAAAACTCTAATCCTATTGTAAACATAAGAAAAACAACACCAAATTCAGCTATCTCTTTTAATTCATGATTATTTACTGCACTATGAAGACCAAACGTATATGCAATAATCGTACCTGTTACTATATAACCAATAATTGTAGGTAAATGAAATCTTTTTAATAAAAGATTTACAATAATTGCAATTAATAGTGTCCAAACTATAATACCTAACATTTTTTTTCCTATAAAAAATTAAATATAATGCATCTGCTTATAACCTTCTAGCCTTTTTTTTATAAGCTGAATTAAGCATTGCATTTTTATTATCAAGCAAATCAATTGCTAAACACTCTTGTTCACCTCTTCCTATCCTTCCCAAATATTGAACCAATCTTCCATAATATGAAATTGGAGTGGCAAATATTATTGTGTTTAGATGAGGGAAATCAATTCCTTCCCCCCCAAAATAAGAAGTTGTCGCTATAATTAGCGATTTATTTGAAATTTGTTCCATTCTTAAAATTTGTTCTTTTTTTACTTAAACTTCCGTGAACAAATACAAAATCAATATTTTCATTATTTAATATTTTTTTCTAAAATATTAATATGCTCTATTCTATCAGTTAAAACTAAAATTTTCCTATTACTATATAACTTAATTTGATTTACTAAAAGATTATTTCTTTTTTTTCATCTATACAAAGTTCATTTATCAATGCTGCATAATTATCCGATTCACTTATAAAATCTGTTTTTATAACTTCTAATTTATTATTAAAAGTTCTTTTTTTTCTTATGCTCATATGATATTTGACCTAATTGTTGAAAAAGTATTGGTTGCAAGCCATCTTTTCTATTTGGTGTAGCACTAAGACCTAGTATATATTTTCCAAAAAAAATTGTTTTACAATAAGTTCAAAAGTAACTGCTGGAATATGATGACATTCATCTACAATTACAAAAGAGTAGTCATTTATTATATCTGGACTATTTTTTTAGACTCTGCATAGTCGCAACATCCATTTTACCATTTAGCTTATTTTTACCCTTTCCTAGATATCCAATATCTTTTTTTGAATATCCAAAATAATCAACAAATCTATCACACCACTGATTCAAAAGCATATTTTTATTTACTATTATTAAAGTTGAACAAGCTCTAAGTTCAAACATTTTTGCACCAATTAATGTTTTTCCAAATCCAGGAGGTGCAACACAAATAGAAAAATCGTTTTTTTTGATATCTCTTCTATTGCTTTTTGTTGTTCATCTCTTAAATTAAATCTTACTTTTTTTGTCTCAATTTTTTTCGCAAAAAGTTTTATTATCAATTTTATATGAAACTTGATTCTCTTTTAAAAACTCTTCTAAATCGTATATTAAACCTCTTGGTAATTTCAAATACTTTTCATCTTCTTCAAAATTTTTAATTACTCTAGGTGTATTATAAAGGGGGGTTTACGTAAACTAAGCAATATTTTTATTTGAGGATTATCAAAAGAGGCAAAACCTTTTAATTTATTTATAAAAGAGGCACTCAAATTTAATGTTGGAATATATAAAAAAATCATATAGTTTTATATCTAAATGAAAATTAGGGAACTCTATATCTTCAAAAGCTGGATTGTTTATATTAACTTCATCAAAACTTATTGTTTTTTCAATATTTTCTTTTGTAACTTTCTTTATATTTTGTAAAACTTGCCATTGATTTTCGTATATATCATTTGTTGAAGGATTAAAAAAAACAAGTTCTATTTTTATCTCTAAATTTTAAATGTAAAGGTAGTTCAATAGTATCACCTAAAGAGGCATTTGTTACAAAATCTTTAGAAGGATAAATCTTTGCTCTTATATGTGATTTTCTTAAAATTGATTCTGCAAATCTTTTTGCTTTTTTGCCATCAATTTTCTCTTCAAAAAAATATCCATAAAAAAAATTGAGTTATATGATGATATTTCATAATAACCACCAATATTAGTACTATTCAAAAGAGTATCTATTTTTTTTAATATCATTATTGGATAACTCAAATAAAATATATTTACAAAGACTTTGACTATCTAAAACATAAGATGCTAATTGAATATTCCCTCTTAAGTGAGATTCTATGTCTTTATTTGTAATAGGTATAAAGTCATTACCCCCCCTAAAAGTTTGAGTTACTGGATAAAAGCCCTGTTTTGAACCATCTTTACTTATCCATTTTTTTAGCAAAAATATCTTTCCTATTTATAAATAGAGCTTCAAATAGCTCTATTTTTTTCATACTTAGTTAAGTTTTTATTTGATTGTTGTTTTTCTTGTAGTTTATCTTCAAGCTTTTTTTTATCTCTTCTTCAATTTGCTGTTTTTGAAGATATAGATTATTTAGCTTATCATGAATCTTTTTGCTCATGTTCTATTTGATGTGAAGGAGTTACTATGATATTATTAATTTTGTTTTCAATTTCATCATATCTACTTTTTAACTTAGAACCTTTTCTTACTCCCTGTCCTTCAAATTTTCCATCTTCTTCTATAATAAGTTCATTATATTTCATATTACCTATTACTTTACCTTCTGATAAGATTTGAACTTCATTACAATCGATTTTTCCATCTAAAAGACCACTTACGATAAGATTATTTGCTTTGATATCACCAATAACTTCACCTGTTTTCCCAATAGAAATAACATCTGCTTCAAGGATTACACCTTCAAATTTTCCATCAATATGAACTGTACCTTCTGTGGAGATTCCTCCTATAATACAAGTGCCTTGTGCTATTACCGTTGCACCATTTTGTGCTGCTCGTTTATTAGCTTTACCAAAGATTCCCACTGCACTCTCCTCTCTTTTTTTTAATATATTATCATAATTATCAAGTCTCCACTTAATAAATTCTCTCGGATTTAAAACTTTATTTGCATATTTTACTTCATAGTGTAAATGAGGACCACTACTTCGACCACTATTTCCACTCAATGCAATTAATTGATTCTTTTTAACAATATCGCCTATTTTAACATTCGTTTTATTTAAATGTGCATAAGTAGTTTCAAATCCAAAATTGTGTTGTATTTTTATTACTCTACCGAAACCACCTATATTCCTTGCTTGTACAAAACTTACAATTCCATCAGCTGTTGAATAAACAGGTGTTTTTCTTTTTGCTTGAAAATCTAAACCTCTATGAAATTTTTTTCTTTTTTTGTTATTGGATGTATTCTATAACCATAGCCCGATGTAATTTTAGTATTCACTAAAGGTGTACCATTTGGTATGGTTGTTAACATATACATTTTCATTTTTTTGTGTAATTGATTTTAATGTCTCTTTAGTAATCTCTTTTTTATTCTCTTCTTGTTGTAAACCAATCATCTCTTCAATATGATCAAGCTTTGAACTAAGAGCCTCTATATCTTCAACTTTCCCTTTAATTTGCATAGAATAAAACTGATTTTGAGCTTGAAGTTTTTTTCTCTTTTTCAGTTAATACTGTAATTTCTTGTTCTTTTTTTTGTATCTCTTTTTGTTTTTCTTCTTTTAATGTATCCATTTGAGTGTTTAACTCAGATATAAACCAAAATGCACCACCAAGTACAATGACAACTGTCAAAATAATAAAAACAATAAGTTTTTTTGCGATTTGGTGTATATTAAAGGCTCTTGTACCATGTACATCAGAAACAGTAATTATCAATCTATTTTTCATTAAGTCCCATATTTTTTATAAATTTTTCAACAACTAAGAAAGATCCAAATACTAAATACTCTTCATCCTCTTCTAGCTTTTCTAAAGTAGATGTTATTATATTTAAACTTTGGCAAATTTCTAATAAATTATTTTTATTTACAACTCTTTTATCATCAAGTTCTAAAATAATTATCTTTTTTTATTATTGGTTTTAAAATTCTTAAAACTTCTTCATAATCTTTGTCTGCATACGAATTATAAATTAAATTAATTTTTTTTACCTTTAAACTCATTTAGCAATACTTTTGCAGCAAGAGGATTATGTCCAACATCTATTGTAATATTCGGCATAATTTTTTTTGACAACGTCCAAAAAGTTCTACATCATCAAAAACTTTTAAATCTACTTCTATATCTAACTCTTTTAAAGTCTCTATAACTAAATGAAGGTTGCTTTTTAAATAACTTGCAAACTTTTCATTTAATTTATATTTATTAAACTCTTTTACAGTTTGTATAAGTATATCTCTATTGAATTCTTCTTTTAACTCTTTTTTCACAAGTTTTGCAGTTTCATATACTTCTTCATGAACTTGATACCCAATTAACATTTTGGTATCAACTGAACGCATTTTAGTTCTTGCAATTTCTTTAACAGTATTTCCTAAAAAAACTTTGGTGGTCTAAATCTATTGTTGTAATAAGTGATAAATTATTAGGAACAACATTTGTTGCATCAAACTCTCCACCTAGACCTGCTTCAAGTACTAAATAGTCTAAATTATCTGATAAAACAATAGCTAAAAGAGTTGTATATTCAAAATATGTCAATAGTTTTAATAACTCTAAAGGCAATAGTTCTTGAAGTTTTTTTGTGTGCAAAATTTAATTGTTCATCTGAACTGTCTTCTGCATTTATCCATATTCTTTCATTGAATTTTAAAATATGAGGAGAACTATAATGTAGAGTTTTAAAAGATTTTTTATTTAAATAATAAGCTAAAAATCTTCCAGTACTTCCTTTACCATTTGTCCCAACAATATGGATTACAAAAGGTAAAGTAATTTGTGAGGATAAGATATCCCAAGATTTTTTAACTATTGAGAAATCAATTTTATCATAATACATTGTTTTATGATTTAAAACTTCCTCTAAGGAAGCTGTTTTAAAATCAATCATATACTACTTTTTTTTGAAGTGAGTTTACTGCAATTTTAGAGATAACTTCTTCTAAAGCTTCACTAGCTGCATTTCTAATTGCTTCAAATCTTTTTGTATCAGTAATAGTTGTGCCATCATCAATAGAAAAATCATAATCACCTGTTACATTAAAAGATTTTGTCTCTTTTTTTATTATTATATTTAACAAAAACATTTACTACAGCTTGATAAAGTTTATTATAACCTTGCTCATCATCTTGTAAAACTTTCATAGAAACAGAATTAAGTTTTACACTCATAATAGTATCTGCTAAGTTTCTGTCGTATACAATTTTTGAGTCAAGTCTATGTACTATAATCTCATTCATAGCATCTTTAATCAGAACTGCATTTCTTGGATCTTTTAAATCTACAGTTAAATCTACAAAGATTTTTCCACTTAGTTGTTCTTTTACATAATGGCTTGAAGGTTTATACCCACAAGCTGTTAATAAAACTAACAAAGAACAAGAAAATAGTAATTGACTTAATCTCATTTTATCCCTTTATTACTAGGTTTACTAATTTATTTGGTACTACAATCTCTTTTATAAGATCTTTCCCTTCTAACCACTTAGAAGCTGTCTCTTTTGCAAGAGCTAATATATCATCTTTAGAAGCATCAGGTGCAACTTCAATTTCACATCTTTTTTTACCATTTATTGTAACTGCAAGAGTTATTGAATCAAGGGCAAATACTTCTTCTTTTACTTCTAATTCATTATTGAAATTTTTTCTTTCAAATAAATTATCTGCAATTTCCCAAGATAAATGAGGAATGATTGGCTCTAAGATATTTGTTAAGATATAATAACCTTCTGCCCACACAAGTTCATTTTCTTGTACTTGAAGCGCATTCATTGCTTCCATTGATGCTGCAATTAAAGTGTTAAAAGCATATGTTTTGTTAAATACATCATTTGATTTTTGTAAAGCTTCATATACTTTTCTTCTAGCCTCTTTTTCTTCTTTATTTAAAGAACTATGTTCAATATTTGCAAAGTTTTCAATTCCATTTTCTGTAACATGACTAGCTCTATCTGCAAATTTTTTTGATAAATCTAAATGCTCCATCAACCGCAGAATCATTCCACTCTAACTCTTTTGTTGGTGGTGCAGCAAAAAGAATAAACAATCTTGCAGTATCAGCTCCATATTTTTCTACAATTAAATCAGGGTCTACAACATTTCCTTTAGATTTTGACATCTTAGCACCATCTTTAAGTACCATACCTTGAGTAAGTAATCTTCCAAAAGGTTCTCTTGAATTTGTATAACCTAAGTCATTTAATGCTTTTGTAAAAAAATCTAGCATATAAAAGGTGTAAAATAGCATGCTCAATACCACCAATATACTGGTCTACATCCATCCAATAATCAGAATCAGCTTCACTAATTCCCTCTTTATTCCATTTTTTTAGGACTTGTTGCATATCTTAAAAAATACCAAGATGATTGAACAAATGTATCTAATGTATCAGTCTCTCTAACGGCATCTTTCCCACATTCTGGACATTTACAATGCTTCCATGTAGGATGTGTATCTAAAGGATTTCCTTCACCAGTAATTTCTACATCAGAAGGCAAAGCAATTGGTAAATTTTTACTCTTTTCTGCAACTAATCCACAATCATCACAATGTACAAAAGGAATTGGTGCGCCCCCCCAATACCTTTGTCTAGAAACACCCCCCCAATCTCTTAGTTTGAAGTTAATCTGTTTTGATCCAAAAGAGTTTTGCTCAAAATGATAAATAATAGCTTTTTTTAGCTTTTGTATTTTTAATATTTGTAAAACCTTCAGAGTTTATTAAAGTTCCTTCACCTGTGTAAGCTTCAGTCATCTTATCAATTAAACCATCTTCTCCTACAATTACTTGTTTAATAGGTAAATCAAATTCTCGTGCAAATTCAAAGTCTCTTTGATCATGCGCAGGAACTGCCATAACTGCTCCACCACCATAAGATGCTAAAACAAAGTTTGCAACCCAAACAGGAATTCTCTCAGCAGTTAATGGATGAACAACTTCAATTTCTAAGGATACACCTTCTTTAGGCATAGTTGCTCTATCTCTTTCACTTACTTTTTGCATATCTTTAATTGCATTTAGTTTTTTTTATCAGAAAGTAATTTATTATCTACTAGGTATTGAACAATTGGATGTTCAGGAGCTAATGCTGAATATGAAACTCCATAAATAGTATCTGGTCTTGTTGTAAACACATTGTATGATGAAAATTGCTTATCTAATTTATATCTTGACTCTTTTGTAAGCTCAAATGTAAACTCTAAACCTTCACTTCTTCCTATCCAATTCTCTTGCATAGTAAGTACTTGTGATGGCCATTGACCTTCAAGTGATTTTAAATCATCAAGTAGTTCTTGTGCATACTTAGTAATCGCAATATAGTATCCAGGCATCTCTTTTTGTTCAACTGGAGTATCACATCTCCAACAACAACCCTCTTCAACTTGCTCATTTGCTAAAACTGTATGACAAGGCTCACACCAGTTTACAGTTGTAGATTTTCTATAAAGTAATCCACTCTCGTGCATTTTGATAATAAACTCTTGTTCCCACTTTGTATACAGTTCATCAGAAGTTGCGAACTCTCTAGTTTTTGAGAAAGATAGACCTAATGCATTTAATTCATCTCTCATATAATCAATATTTTCATAAGTCCATTTTTTTGGATGAAGTTTATGTTTTATAGCTGCATTTTCTGCTGGCATACCAAAACTATCCCACCCAATTGGATGAAGAACATTATAGTTTGCTTTTCTAAAAAAATCTAGCAAAGGCATCACCTAAGCAGTAGTTTCTTACGTGTCCCATATGAATTCTACCACTTGGGTATGGGAACATACTTAAGATATATTTTTTCTCTTTTTTGTAATTATCTTCTGGTTCAAAGCTACCGTTTTCATTCCAGTAGTTTTGCCATTTAGCTTCTATATCCTGTGGATTATACTCCATTTTTAATACTCTTCCTTATCTTGACTTTTTGCACTCTCAATTAACGCTAAAGCAATTGAGAAAATATTTGCAACAACAGCTCCAATAGCTAATGATGTAGCCATAGGTTCATCCCCCCCAATAAATGTTAATACCATGAATGCAGGTATAAGGTGTAAGTCTGCAACTAGTGAACTTGCAAGTAGCTCTGCTGCTAGTAAGTTTTTAACACCAATTTTTAAAATTGTAGAGATTACGTTTACTCCAGCCGCTAAAAATAAAGCAACTGCATTTGGTTCGTATAAAAACCCCCCCGCAGTAGTTGTTAAAGACATAAGTGAAAAGAATATATAAGTTACCTTACCCCCCCAATCCATGATTATCCTTCTGTTGTTTTCTTGAAGCATAGATTTTACCTAAGATATACTAAAAAGTGGCTTTTAGAGTTGGTTTTTAAGTTTAAGTTTCGATTCTATTTTTATAGCTAATTATAAGTTGATAAAGTAAATAAGTAATGATAAGTTTAAAGAAAAGTTCAATAAAAAATATCACTCCAAAATCAAACTCAAAAAAGTGAAAAGGATTTAAGTTTCGTAGTAAAAACTGTAAAGTAAAATCACTAGTAACAATAAAATACAAACCAATCATACTAAAGAAAGCTAATTTAAATATATTTCTTTTATTTTCGTAGATGATATTATATATACAAAACCACACAAAAAGAGTCACAAAAGATGCCACAATAAACTCTGTTAATGGAGTATGAGGAATATGTACTGAGTAGTTTTCTGATTTATCAATGTATATAAATTCTAAAATTGAAGCAATAAATTCAAATACAATTATCCAAAAAAATAACCAACTGCCAATTTGTAGAATTTGCAGATGTTATTTTATCAAAGTTATGTTTTACTTTTTTTTAGTTTTGCTTTGTTATTTTCACTCATATCGCCCTCGATATAAACTGTTATTTATATTTTTAATATTAAATTATATCATTATTGTATGTCAAAGATATGTCAAAATGGTTACAG
>JDSG01000103.1_pt1 | contig 27421 bp, 45 predicted proteins | sample 199341 | NCBI WGS metagenome assembly JDSG01 (sample SAMN02584197, study PRJNA231836) | bioreactor metagenome | isolation source: continuous culture bioreactor short generation time transfer1 day 52 after... | place: Germany: Bremen | reverse complement strand
AAAAAAACCAATGCTTTTTGCATTTGATAAATATACTTCTTTTCTACTTGGATGAAAAGAACTACATAAATTAAAAATACCATTTAAATCATTTTTTATAATAAAATCAGTCGCATCTATTACATCATCTCTATGTACGTAATTTACTTTAGCATCTTCACTATCTAAGGATTTTCCTTCAAAATATCTACCTGCAACTCTATTATATCCCATTAATCCGGCACATCTAAAAATTACATCTGTTTTCTTTTTAATTAACTCTTCAGCGTCAAAAACACTTTTTGAAATAGGATTAAAAATTTTATACTCTTCTTTAAACACAGCACTTTCATTTGGATAAATAGATGTTGAACTAATAAATATGATTTTTTCAATATCATCAATTTTTTTTGATAAATATATTTTTTTTCTAAAAAAGATAAATAATTATCAAATTTAGATGAGGAAAATTTATAAATAGATAATCTGTTTCTAAAAGATTATCTAAGTTACTAAGATTTTGTTCATTAAACAAATAAGGGATTAATCCCTCATCTGTCATTTCTTTTAATTTCTGTTCAGTTCTAATAGAAACTTTTACTTCAAATCTATTTTTTTAAACTTTTCGCTAATGCTAATCCTAACCAGCCAGTTCCTAAAATAGATATAGTTTTCACTAGTCTTTCTTCTTTAACTCTTTAACTTCTTCTCTTAAGGCTTTATTTCAGTTAATAAAATATCAATTTTTAAATGATCTTCATGTAACTCTTCTTTCATATCAGCTTCTTGAAGTTTTTGCATTTCACCAATAATAACAGCAACAAATAGATTAAAAAAAATACAAAGGCTGCAATAATTACAAATGATACAAAATATATCCATGCCCATGGATGAACTTCCATAGCCTCATACATAACATCCGTCCAATCTTCAAAAGTAAGAACCCTAAACAAAGTAAGCATCGATACTAAGAAGTCTTTCCAAAGCCCTGAAGGTAAATCATGAAAATAAAAGTTCCCAACAATTGCGTAGATATAGAAAATTATAAACATAAGTATTACAATATCAATGATTGAAGGAATAGCCTTAATTAGCATATCAATAATTGCTTTTAATTCAGGACGTGCAGTAAATAATCTTAATACTCTAAATACTCTAAGAACCCTTGCAATAGCAGCAAAACCTGATTGTTCTAAAGGAAGTAATGTAACTACTACAATTACAAAATCAAAAACATTCCATCCTGATTTAAAGAAGTTCATAAGTTTCTTTTCAGCAACCATCTTAATAGCTATTTCAAATATAAAATATATAGTTACAAAAACATCAGCAACTTGCAAAAATATTGCATAGTTAGTTTCAACTTCACCAATTGTTTTAAATCCAAGTACAGATGCATATGCAAGAATAATAAATGTAGTTAAATTAGAGAACCACCTAGCATCTCTTATCTCTTCTATTCTTTCCATTACTGTCATAAACTAATCCTTATAAATAGAGTATGCTAATAAAAACCAAGCTATAATTTGTAAAGTACCACCAATTGGAGTAATGGCTCCTAATATTGGCATATTTAGAAGGACTAATAGATATAAAGAAGATGAAAAAAAATCAAAGTTCCAATAAATATCAACCATGCTGCAACAACAGCTTTTTTTGAATTTTCTTTTAAATATATTATAAAAGAAGCTGCAAAAAGCCCAAGCGTGTTATAGAATTGATACTCTACACCAGTATTATATGTCTTAAGTAATGTTTCACTAACTATCGATTTTAATCCATGTGCACCAAAAGCACCAATAGCAATTGCAAGTGCCATCATTATTGAAGCAATAGTTAAAAAAAAGTTTAACCTCTTTTTTAATTGTCATAAATTTTTCCCTAAATTTTTTTCGAAGTATATCAAAAAAAGCATTAATGAAAATTTAATCTAAAAATATAATTTTTCAAACACCAATGATTTATTTTTTTTATGTTAAAATATGCACTTTAGGGGGGGTCTTTATGATTAATAAACAAAATTTATTTAACTCTGCAAAGAAAATAAAAAGAGATATATATTTATATCCATTCTTAATAGTTTTCTTATCTATTACATCTATATCCTATATAATATTTCATTCCATAGATAATTTTAAAAATAGCGAAACAAGTGAATTAAAAAGTAAACTTCTAAAAAAAGAGAAAGAACTTTCCATTGGTCAAACTAAACAAGTTATAAAACTTATAGATTTTCATCAAGAAAAAAACTATGAAAATTCTTAAAACAAATTTGAGGAAAAGAATCTACGAAGCCTCAAATATCATAGATAGTATTATAAAAGAGAATAAAAATAAAAGTAAAAAAAAGAGTTAAAACAACTAGTCTCTTCAGCATTATCTCCAATACGTTTTTTTTAATGGAAGAGGATATTATTTAGTTTATGACAAAGATACAAAAAAAGTCTGTAATTCATCCAGTAAAAAGATTTATTGGTAAAGAAATGAGTAATTTTAAAGATAAAAAAAAGGACAAATAATTGTTCATTTATTTGATAAAATCATAAAAGAAAATGGTGAAGGATTCACTCCTGATATATACTTTGTAAAACCTGGGGGGGCAAATGACAAAAAAAGAGTACAAAAAAATATATATTTGTAAAGTATATCCCTGAATTAAACTGGGTAATTGGTACTGGTGATTATTTTGATGAAGTTGAAAAAGAGATTCAAAATAATTTACTAACCCAACTTGAAAATATTAGATACGGAGAAAATGGTTATTTTTGGATTATGAATAGCGAACATAAACTTCTTATGCACCCATTTAGAAAAAGTGAAATAGGTATTGACCAAAAAAAATGTACAAGATTCAAAAGGTACTTTTATAGGAAGAGTAGCAGTAGAAGAAGCAATAAAGAATCCAACAGGAACCTTTATTAAATATTATTGGAAAAAAACCAAATAAAAAAAATCAAGTAGAAAAACTAAACTTTATACGATATGTTAAACAATGGGATTGGATTATAGGAACAGGGGGGGTCTATCTTGATGATATAAATACACTTGTTAAATCACAACAAAGTATATATGAAAATAAAATTAAAGAGTTATATGAAAATATCTTTATTCTTTTTTTTAATCCTTCTATTTATAACTCTATTTATAGCATTTAATCTTTCTAAAAAAATTAAAAAAAAGCCTTTGATAAATACTCAAATAAATTACAAAACATCAATGATGATTTAGAGTCTAAAGTTAAAAAAAGAACATCTGAACTCAATAAATTAAATAATGAACTAGAAACTAGAATTAGTCTTGAAGTTGAGAAAAATCGTTATCAAGAGATACAACTTTTAGAACAATCAAAACTAGCGCAAATGGGTGAAATGATAGGAAACATTGCTCATCAATGGAGACAACCTTTAAGTATTATTAGTATGCTTGCATCATCAAGAAAAATACAAATAGAACTAAAAATAAATAATGAAAAAGAGAATATAAAAGATTTAAATACTATTTTAGATACCACAGAGCATTTATCAAAAACTATTGATCAATTCAGAGATTTTATAAAAACAGATAGAAAACTTAAAGAGGAAGAAATCTATAAAATTATAGAAAATGTAATTAGCTTATTAGAAGCTTCATTAAAACACCATAATATAACTCTTAATAATGAATTTAATAAAAGTAGCAATCTTAAAATCAAAACTGTTGATGGAGAATTGACTCAAGTTTTAATTAATATTATAAATAATGCAAAAGATGCATTAACAAAAAATAAAGTAGAAAAACCATATATAAAAATTAGTTCAAAAGAAGAGAAAGATTATATTTCAATATCAATAGAAGATAATGCAGGAGGAATAGATAAAAAGATTTTTAATAAAATATTTAATCCATACTTTACAACAAAACACCAAAGTCAAGGAACAGGTATTGGTCTTTATATATGTAAAAAAAATTATTGAAAATAATTTAAAAGGAGAACTATTTGCACAAAATACAAATGTAGGAGCAAGGTTTGTTATAAAAATACCAAAAGATAAAGAACTTAATTAAGTTCTATTTATCTGTATTTTCTCTATCTTTTTTTCTTTTTTTTTGAAGAAAAACCAGCACCTTTTTTTCTCTTTTTTCTGAAGGTTTAAATCTTCTATTAAAGTTCTGTAATCCATACCTTCTTGATTCATCTTCGCAAAACAAGCTGCAACTGCTGCAATAGCATTTGGTACTTCTTCTTTTTTTTCTTATAAGATTGGATATTTTTTTTCACTAACTTTGATAAGTGCAGTAAATTTTGGTATTGTAAGCTCTGCATCTAAAAGCAGTTTTTTTTGAATTCAATAAAAGTCATTAGTTAGTCCATATTTTGAAATTTTGATAATTATATCAAATTATAACTGAAGGGCTGGTAGATTTTTATATATTTTATATATATTTTATAGACATTAGCCTGAATTTTAATTCAGGCTAATTATTTAACATCAACTTCCCAGAAGAAGTCAATCCATTCATTAGCTTCTCTTACAGCAAAATCAGGCTGTAAAACCGCTGTTTTTTTATAAAAAAAGTGTTGCAAGTTTAAATTCAACATTAGGAAACTTCTCATTTAAAATTTTTATAATCTCTTGCATTGTTTCACCAGAGTCAACAATATCATCAATAATTAAAACTTTTTTTTCGCATGAGAAACATCTGGAATATTAAAGATATTAAATGTATCAAGCTTTAATTCACCTTCATAATGAATTGAATTTAATGTATATAAATTTCTCATATCAAGAGCTTGAGCCATTAAATGAGCAAGAGTTAAACCACCTCTTGCAACTGCTAAAAGAATATCTGGTTCATAATCTCTACAACTATCAACTAGTTTTTGAGTATCTTCTTTAAATAATTCGTAACTGTAATAAAGTTTTTCCAATCAATTTTCCTTATAAAATAAATGCTAATAAACTAATAAAAGTAATTGTCAAGATTCCTATATTTAAATCTTTATATTTACCTTTTGCAAATTTAATAATAGTATATACTAAAAATCCTGCCGCAATACCATTAGTAATAGAGAAAGTAAGAGGCATAAGCACTACAATAAAAAAATGCTCCTGCACTAGTAGCTAAATCTGTATCTTCAAAGTTAATCTTACCAAGTTCTGTAAACATTAACACTCCAACAACAACCAATACTGGGTAAATTGCATTTCCTGGAATTGACTTAAAAAGTGGTAACATAAATAAAGTACCAACAAAAAAACAGTGCTGTAAATACAGCTGTAAGACCTGTTCTTCCACCCTCTTCTACTCCTGATGCACTCTCAATAAATGATGTCGTTGTAGAAACACCTAAAAAAGAACCTGCAGTTGTTGCAATTGCATCAGCTTCTAGTGTTTTTTGTAAAGATTTATCATCTTTATTATTCTCTTGAAAAAGTTTTGCTCTTGTACCAACTCCTGTTAAAGTACCTAAAGTATCAAACATATCAGTGATTAAAAAAAAGTGATAATTACAGGTAATAAAGATAGAGTTAAAGCACTTGTAATATCAAGTTTAAAAAGAATTGGCTCAATAGAAGCAGGAGCACTTAATAATTGCTCAGGAAACTGACCAAGACCTAAAGTCCAGGCAGTAATTGAAGTAATTGCAATTGATAATATAAATGCACCTTTGATTTTATATGAATAAAATGCAAAAGCTAAAATTAAACCTAATACACCAAGTTGTACATTTTGATTAGAAAAATCACCAAGTCCAACTAAAGTAGCTTGGTTATCAACAATCATTTCCATTTGTTTTAAACCAATAAAAGCAATAAACGTACCAATACCGGCTGAAATAGCCCGTCTTAGATTCATTGGAATTGAAGTCATTATCCAAACTCTAAAGTTTGTAAATGAGAGGATTACAAAGAGAATACCTGATAGAAATACTATACCTAATGCAGTTTCCCAAGGTATTTTCATCCCTAGTACTAAGCCATATGAGAAGTAAGCATTTAATCCCATACCAACTGACATTGCAATTGGTGTATTTGACCATAGGCCACTGAAAAGTGTAGCTAAGATTGTAATAATTGCTGTTGCGGTAACAACTGCTTCCATTGGAAGTCCTGCATCAGCAAGAATAAATCCATTTACTGGAACAATATACATCATTGTTAAAAATGTTGTAAACCCGGCAGAGAACTCAGTGAAAACACTCGTGTTATGTTCTTTTAGCTTAAACATAAACATATCCTTAAATTTTTAAATTAAGCTTTGATTGTACAAAATGTAAAGTAAATTTATACTAAAAAAGTGTGATAATTATGTGATAAAAGAGCAAGAAACATGTAATAAATTACAATTATGCACAAAAAAAGGAACTAAATACTTATGAATATCACAAATGAATGTGTTTCATGTATCGTTGGTCAAATCGATAAAGCAACCAAATTATTAAATCTAAATGAAGAATTATCAAAAGAAATTATGGAAGAAGTAAATAAACGTTCATTAAATTTCAATTTTAATGAAACTCCACCTTTTGTTGCAAAAGATGTGTATGAATATTTGGCATTAAAAACAAATATGAAAGATCCACTTGAAGATTTGAAACAAGAATCAATAAAAAAAGCAATTAGCTATATTCCTTTAATTGAAAAAAAAATAGTTGAAAGCAAGGATAAACTTTTTACAGCTATAAAAGCTGCTGTTGCAGGAAATGTTATAGACTTTGCTACTACAAAAGAGTTCTGTTTAGATAAAGAGATAAACTCTATTTTTGATACAAATTTTTCTATAGACGATTACGAAGTATTCAAAAAAAGAACTAGAGAAAACAGACAACTTAATCATACTATCCGATAATGCAGGAGAAAATGTATTTGATAAAGTATTAATTGAAACAATCAAACAGCTATATCCTAAAATCAAAATATATTATGCAACAAGAGGAGAAGCAATTATAAATGATATAACAGTAAAAGAGGCCATACAAATAGGTATTGATAAATATTGTGATGTTATAAGTACAGGTGTTGACACTCCTGGTCTTGAAAAAAAACAAGCAAGCGATGAGTTTATGCAATTATTTGATAAAACACCTCTTATTTTATCAAAAGGCATGGGAAACTTTGAATGCTTAGAATCATATAATGATAAAAAAATATTTTTTTATTTAAAGTAAAATGTGACGTTGTTGCCAATAAAGTAGGACAAAACTTAGGAGAAATTGTATTAAAAAGAGGATAGGATTAACCTATCTTCTGTTTTAAAATACGTAACCAAATAGACTCTTTTTTTTCAAATAATAATTTAGATAACCTAGAAATACCTTCTTCAATTTGCTCAAAACTAGAGTTTGTAAAATTAAATCTTGCCTCTTTTGATTTTCGTTCATCATGAAAAAAAATACCTTTGCAGGAACAAAAGCAACATCTTCTTCTAATGCTTTTTGAGCTAGTGTAAAACTATTTTCATCAAAAGAACCATAAATAAACATTCCCCCCCCTTCTGGCTTTTTAAACTTAAAACTTGGGATATACTCTTCAAAACATCTAGCCATAAAATCCATCTTTTTTAAATATTCACTTCGTATTAATTCTAAATGTTCATCTAAACAATTATCCTCTAAATACTGATTTATAATCATTTGATTTAAAGTTGGTGTATGTAAATCTAAAACCTCTTTTGAAACTAAAAGAGTATCTATTAATTTTTTATTTGCTCTAATCCAACCCACTCTAAGTCCTGGTGCAATTATTTTAGAAAAACTTCCAAGATGAAAACTTCTATTGTAAAAAGCACTTATTGGTTTTCGAATCTTACCCTTAAAATCTAATAATGAATATGCTCCATCCTCAATTAAAAATGACTCTTTCTTTCTTAATATATGAACAATCTCATTTCTGCTTTGTTCATCATAATATTTTGTACTAGGATTTGCAAAATCACTCATGCAATATAAAGCATTTTCTTTTTTTTAATTGTAAATTCAAAGAAGCAATTTCTTTAAAACCTTTTATTTTTAATCCTAAAATCTTAAAAGAGTTTAATGCTCCAATATATGAAGGAATTTGAACCACTACTTCTTCTTTTATAAAAACTTTAGAGATAATATCAAAAGCTTGTTGGCTTCCTGTAGTAATCATTATCTCATCTTTAGTTGTTGGAAAATCAAATTTTTCAGTATAAATCTTAGCAATTTTTTCTCTTAAATCTTCATTTCCTTGAGATTTAGAATATTGTAAAGCTGAACTATCATTTAAAACGATATTTGTTGCATCCTTAATTTTTTTTAAGTGGAAATAGACTCTCATCTGGTAAACCACCTGCAAATGAAATCGTTTCTTCCTTTGTTGCATCAAGAATCTCTCTTATATATGACCTTTTCATCTAAGTCTCCTTTGTAAATATGAATGAATTATAATAAAAAAACAGATTTATATCTTTATCCTAAATTTGTTTTTTTTATTGTCTTTTTTTTCTATATTAATTGTTTTATATTGCTATTTAAGATATACTCTTAAAATGAAAAAGATACTAAAAATATTAGAAATGAGATTATCAATAAAACTTATTATTATATTTATAAAAATCTAGAGCACAAAATAACTCTCGATGAACTTGCAAACCATAATAGTGTTAGTAAGTTTCACTATCATAGAATAATAAAAGAAATTACAGGTTCAACATTATCTGAATTAATTACATCAATAAGACTTCAAAAAGCAGCTAACTTAATTCTTACGAATAAGCACTCTACTATTAGTGAGATTGCAAACTTATGTGGATATATCTCTCACTCATCATTTATTAAAGCATTTAAAAATAAATATAACTATACTCCTACACAATGGAAAAATGGGCTAAATAAAGAGTATTCAAAAGAGCTTCTAAAAGAGTTTCCAAATAGTAGAGATTTTTCAAATATACAACCACAAATAAAAGTATGTAAAGAGTTACACTGTGCATATATTAGGCACAAAGGTTATAATAAAAAAAGTAATGCAAACATGGGAGAAACTCCATGCAGTTGCTTATGAAAATGGATTAAAAGATTATCAAGATATCGCTTTATATCATGACAATCCATCAATCACTCCTCTTGAAAAATGTTCTTACGTTGCATGTATTACAGTTCCTTCGGATTTTAATTCACAAATAAGTACATTTAAAATACTTGAAGGCTTACATGCTGTTTTTCATTTAGAAGGAGTCTATGGAGATGTATTAAACTTTATAAGGTATGTTTATCACTATTGGTTATCAAACTCAGGATACGAAGCAAAAACCATTCCAGCATATACAATCTATCACAAAAACCATTTTGTAACTGGACTTAAAGATTTTTCTTTAGATTTATATGTACCTATTAGGGTTGCTTATTAAAATCAGTTTCATAAATATATTTTGCAATTTCTCTTAAAGTATATTCATCATACCCTAACTCTGGCATCAATTCAAATTCTTTTATAGAGTGACTCATAATAGATGTTTCTGCATTTGGTTTTAATACCCATTTAGACATATATTTTACAAAGTCCTCTTTTTTTGGAAAAGCATTCAAATAATACTCTTTTACTTCAATTATAGAAGGTGCAGATTTTTTCTCTTTTATAAAATGACAAGTTACACAATTACCTGTAAAGTAAAGTTCTTTAATCTCCCTGGCAAATAAATTTGTCAAAAGTAATATTAGTATAAGTAATAATTTCATAGTAAAATTTTATCAAAAAAAACAAATATAATCTTATGATGTAAATCAATTAAAAATCCTAAATAAAATAAAATTTAGTTATATTAAGATACTATTCCCAAATATGGAATTATTAGACAAAAAACACAAAATATATCTACTTGATGAAGATAACTTTAACTTTCCTACACTTGAAATGATGAATGATGATCTAGTAGCTGTAGGAGGTGATTTTCATCCTCAAAGACTTATCAAGGCATATGAAAATGGAATTTTCCCTTGGTTTATAGATGAATACAATCATATTCATTGGTACAGTCCAAATAAAAGAATGGTTCTTTATCCTGATGATTTTAAAGTCTCTAAAAGCCTTAAGAGAACTCTAAAAAACAAAGGCTTTATTATCAAATCAAATGAAAATTTTAAAGAAGTAATAAAAAATTGCTCTACTATAAAAAGAAAACATGAAGATGAAACTTGGATTGATGATAACTTCATTCAAGCATATACAAATCTTTATAAATTGGGTTATGCCTTTTCTATAGAATACTATTTAGACGAAAAACTTGTAGGAGGATTATATGGTCTTCTAATAAATGATGTTTTTTTTGTGGTGAATCCATGTTTTCATTAGAAGCAAATGCTTCAAAAGTAGCTTTCTATCATTTATGTAAACAAGCTAAACAAAATGGTATAAAATTGATTGATTGTCAAGTTTATAATGAACATTTAGCATCACTTGGTGCAAAAGAAATCCCTAGAACGAACTACTTTGAACTACTTAAATCTTGACTATTTTACTACATAATTAATATCTAATCTTAATTTTTTTATTAAGTCAAAAATAATATTATTTACTTATGTGTTTTTATTCAACACTAAGAAAAAAAATAACTTGGGGGGGGAGAGAGTAAATGAAAAAAACTAGCAGCGGCATTAATTTGTTTATATAGCATATCTTATGCTGTAGAGTATGATGCTTTACAAGGTCAAATGTTGTCATTATCATGTGCATCGTGCCATGGTACAGATGGTAAATCTGTAGCAGTTACGCCTTATATTGCAGGGATGGGAAAAGCAATAATGTATCAAACATTATTAGACTATAAATATGGTAGAAAAACTGGAACTATGATGCAAAAACACGTAAAAGGTTTTAGTGATGCTGAATTAGAGCAAATTAGCTTTTATTTCTCAAAAGTACAAAGATAAAGGATAGCAGATGATAAATAGAAGAAATTTCAATAAATTACTTGTAAGTTCGATTGCACTTTCATTTGCTGCTTGTAGTAGCATTACAAGTGTATCTTTACCAAAAGATAAAAATAGAGTTGTTGTAGTTGGTGGTGGATTTGGTGGTGCTACTGCTGCAAAATATATTAAAAAATTTAGTCCAGAAACAGAAGTAATCTTAATAGAACAAAATAAAGAGTACTATACTTGTCCTTTTGGAAACACAGTTATCGCAGGTATGAATGAAATTAATTATATAAAGCATGACTATGAAACTTTAAAAAGTAAATATAAAATTGAAGTGATTCATGCAAAAGTAAAAAAAGTTGATGGTGAAACTAACTCTGTAATCTTAGAAGATGGAAGAGCTATTCCATATCATAAAGCAGTTGTTTCTCCAGGAATTGACTTTAAATATGAGAAAGGTTATATTGAAGGTTCTGAATTACACTCACCTCACGCATATAAAGCTGGACCTCAAACTACACTTTTAAGAGAACAACTTGAAGGTATGAAAGATGGTGGTACTTATGTTATGGTTGCACCTCAAAATCCATTTAGATGTCCTCCTGGACCATATGAAAGAGTATCATTAGTTGCACACTACTTAAAAAAACAATAAGCCAAACTCTAAAATTATAATTTTAGACCAAAAAAAATAAATTCTCTAAACAAGGATTATTCCAAGAAGGTTGGGAAAAACTTTATGGAGATATGATTGAATGGAGAAGTGCTGAATTTGGTGGAGCAGTTGAAAAAGTAGATCCAGTGAAAAAAAATACTTACAACTGATGATGGAGATGTAAAAGCTGATGTACTTAACTATATTCCTGCACAAAAAGCTGGGAAATTAGCATTTGACTCTGGACTTACTAAAGGTGACTGGTGTCCAGTAAATACTAAAACATTTGAATCTAGATTAGTTAAAAATGTTCATGTTATTGGAGATGCTTCTATTGCAACTAAAATGCCAAAATCTGGTTTCTCTGCAAATTCACAAGCTAAAATTGCAGCATTACAAATAACAAGAATGCTTAAAAATAAACCTGTTGTAAATCCTCCAAAACTAGCAAATACTTGTTATAGTTTAATTGCTCCTGATTATGGAATAACAGTTGCAGCAGTATATGAAGCACATGAAGATGGAATTAAAAAAAAGTCAAAGGTGCTGGTGGATTAAGTCCTATGGGTGCAGATGCAAGTTTTAGAATGCTTGAAGCTGAATATGCAGTAGGATGGTATAAAAACCAAACTGCTGATATCTTTTCTTAATACATAATAAAAAGATACTCTTCTTGAGTATCTTTTTTCCTAAAATTAATAATCTTTTAAACGACTATACTATAACAGTTGTAAAGTTTTTAATAATTAAAATTATTTTGTCTTAAACTATATCAAATCCAACAATTAATTATTTTTTATGAATATTTATTCATAATACCTTGCGAAACTACCATAAAACAAGTAATTCTAATTTAAATAATTAATTCAAATAAATTATTTATTTAAAAGTAATAAAATTGTATAATTAAAAATATATTAAATATGAAGGAGTGAAATATGTTTAATAATTTGTCACTAAAAACAAAATTACTTTCAATTGTTATTACTTCACTTATTGTAGTAATGGTGATTTTATTGGCTGAATCTATCGTTTCTATGAAAGATGAAGCGGAAACTATTATTAAAGAATCAGAAAAAGCTGCTTATGAAAAGAAAGAGAAAGAGCTTGAAAATTATGTTTCACTTGCTTATAAAACAGTTGAAAGCTACTATGCAAGAACTGCTAAGGATAAAATTAAAGGTGAAGTTGCAGAATATTTACAGATTCAAACAAACTTTATTTTATCAATACTAGAGGGTGAATATAAAAAGAATAAAGATTATCTTTCAGATGAAGAGATGCAAGTAAGATTAAAATCAATAATCAACTCAACTAAATTTGAAAAAGATGGTTCAGGATATTTCTTTGCATATGATACAAAAGGAATAACAATTGCAAATGCTTCAAAACCTCAACTAGAAGGTAAAAATCTTCTACATGTAAAAGATGCAAATGGAGTATTTATTGTAAAAAAAACTAGTTGAACTAGGGACATCATCAAGTGGTGATGGAGTATTTGATTATTTATGGCCAAAACCAGGATTTGATAAACCTCAAGAAAAAGTATCTTATGTAAAAATGTTTAAACCATATAATTGGATTATAGGAACAGGTTCTTATGTTGAAAATGTAAATGAAAGACTTAAAAAAGAGGCACTAGAAGCAATCTCTAAAATGAGATATGGAAAATCTGGATACTTCTGGATTAATGATTCAAATCATGTAGTACAAATGCATGCAGTAAAACCTACATTAGCTGGTAAAAATATGTATAATCTTCAAGATAAAAAAGGAATATATTTATATCAAGAAATCGTAAAAGCTGCAAATGCTAAAAAAGAAGGTGGACTTGTTAGATACTTTTGGTCAAAACCAAAAGGACAAGGAGAAGGTACTTTAGAGAAATTCTCTTATGTTAAAAAGTTTGAACCGTGGGATTTTATTATTGGAACAGGTGCATATGTAACTGATATTGAATCTGAAGTTGCAGCTATGAGAGAAAGTGCTGATGAAAAAGTTAATCATTCAATAGTTATTGCTATAGTGTCTGTATTAGTTGTACTGGTGATTATTTCAATTATACTAATAATATTAATGAAAAAAATCATCTTTAATCCACTTCAAAACTTTCAAAATGGATTATTAGGATTCTTTAAATATATTAATAAAGAACAAGCTGATATTGAACTATTAAAAATTGATTCAAATGATGAAATAGGGAAAATGGCAACAATTATTAATGAAAATATTAACAAAACAAAAACAATACTTGAACAAGATAATGTATTAATAAATGATGTTAAAGAGATAGTTAATCATGTAGGAGAAGGATACTTAGATAAACGTATTTCAAACTCTACAAATAATGAATCTCTTGAAGAGTTAAAATCTTTATTAAATAATATGTTAGAAAATCTTGAAAACCTTGTTGGTAACAATATCAATTCATTAAGTGATGTTTTAGAACACTATGCAAATAGAAACTTTACTCAAAAGATTGATAATGAAAATAGTGGTAAGATTGGAAATGATATTATTAATATGAATAGAATGATTACTAAAATCTTACAAGATAATCAAGATGATGGGTTAACACTACAAGAAAAATCAACTGAACTTACATCTAATGTAAGAGTGCTTAATGAAAATGCAACTTCACAAGCTGCATCTTTAGAAGAGACAGCAGCTTCTATTGAAGAGATTACAAGTAATATCCAACAAACAAGTCAAAAAGCACAAGAGATGTTAAATATATCTTCTCAAACGCAAAATTCGGCTCAAATAGGTAAAGACTTAGCAACTAAAACTGTAAACTCTATGGAAAATATTAATGATACAGTAATGAATATCAATGAAGCAATTACAGTAATTGATCAAATTGCATTCCAGACAAATATTCTTTCATTAAATGCAGCAGTTGAAGCAGCAACAGCTGGAGAAGCAGGAAAAGGTTTTGCAGTAGTTGCACAAGAGGTAAGAAATTTAGCTGCAAGATCAGCTGAAGCTGCAAAAGAGATAAAAGAGTTAGTTGAAGCAGCCACTATAAAAGCTAATGAGGGTAAAGAGATTAGTTCTTCAATGATTGAAGGTTTTAATGAGCTTGAGAATAAAATTAGTGAAACAAGTAATCTTATTGATGATGTAACAAATGCTGCAAAAGAACAAAGTGCAGGTATCACTCAAATTAGTGATGCAGTAAATCAATTAGATAAATTTACTCAAGAAAATGCTGCAATTGCAGATAGAACAAATACTATTGCATTAGAAACAAATGGTATTGCAAAAGATATTGTTGAAAATGTAAACAACAATAACTTTGATGGGAAAAGAAGTTAAAACTCTACTTTAATTCATCTTTACTAAAGGAAGTACTTATTGTGCTTCCTTTTTTTACTCATAATATTATTGTTTCATATAAAACTTACATAAAGATAAAATACCCTTCTATCAACTTTCATAAATCACCCTAAATTAAGCTTTTTAGTGCTAATGTTAAGTCAAAATAATTTATAAATGATATAAAAAAACATACCTAATAAAAAAAACAAGAATATTTGGAAAAAGAGAAATTATGGCAGAAAAAGATAAAATAAAGTGGAACAAAAAATATAAAGAGACACCAAAGCTTTTAGAAGATAGAGAACCTAGCAAAAAGCTAATAGAAGCCTTAAAAGAAGTAAATGGTAAAAAAAAGTATTAGATATTGCTTGTGGAGCAGGTAAAAATTCAATATATCTTGCAAAACAAGGATTTGAAATAGAAGCAATGGATATATCTTATGTTGCTCTTGAAAATATTGATAAAAAAAAGGCTTTAAAAATATTACTACAAGACAAATTGATTTAGAAGATTTTAAACCAAAAGAAAATAGCTATGACTTAATAGTTAAAACAAATTATTTACATAGAGATATTATTCCTTATCTTGCAAAAGCTCTTAAAATAGATGGTTTACTTTTTATAGAGACATATATGCATGACCCAATCAATGAAAAACCACCATCAAACCCAGACTTTTTACTAAAAAAAGATGAATTAAAAACTTTTTTTTGATAATACATATGAAATCATTGATTATAGTGAATTTGAAAATGAAGAGTATGAAATATACAAAATGAAAAAAACAATCTATAACAATAAAAAGAATCAAATAAATATTTGATTCTTTCTTGTATCTTTTCTAACTAGCTTTTATATATAAAATAGCTGATATTACAAGAAAGAAAATACCAAGTAAAACTAAGTTTCTACCCTTTTCTCTTCTTAAAAGAAGCTCGTCAACTTCAAAGACTGCAACGGATTTTAAAGAGCCATTATCAATATAATCTAAAAACACATAACCTTTTTTAGAGTATTTAGCTTTTATTTTTCCTAACTCTTTTTCTCTTTGTTCTTTAGTAAAACCACCAACAACAATCTGTTTTCGCATTTATATCCTTTAAAACTATTTGATTTATTGACTTAATGCCATTCTTGAATAAAGTCCAGCTGTTGTAGTATAACCAACCTCAGTAAATTTTAAATTTTTTTTCTTTATCATAAATAAATGTCGTAGGAAATGCTTTGATATTAAACTTCCTTGAGTATAAACCATCACTATCATTCACAACTTTAAATGTTAGATTATGATCTTCTAAATAATTTTTTATCTCTTTTTTTTGTTCCAGATTGAACTGCTATAGTTATAACTTCATAATCTTTTGAAACCTTTTCTATATTTGGAGCTTCAAATTTACAAGTAGGACACCAAGTAGCCCAAAAGTGCAGTAATATTGGTTTATTATTTGGTATCATATAAGTAGTATCATCTAAAAGTTTTACACTTTTTAAATTTAATTTTTCTTTATTTAAATCAAGAGAACGATAGTAACTAAATGCATTTGAAATAATAGTTATTGCAACTATAAAAAAATATACCCTCTTTTAAATACTTTTTGATTTTTTTCTTTCATTTTTTTACCTTAATATATATTCAAAGAGAAGTATACAAAAGTTTTGTGTAGTAGATATTTAATTTTAACTAAAGAATAAGCTTTTTATTAGTAATAAAATATGGTATAATTCTATATTATGAGAAAGCTGTATGTAATACTATTCATTTTACTAATGAGTATTACTCATATTAAAGCTTTTACATGGGATAGTTGTATTGAAAAATATAAGAAAGCCAAACAGTTTAATGACAATATCCGATTGTCATATATCTATTTAAAAGGTACAAAAAACTGTTTAATAAGATTCAAAAAATCTTTAATGCAAAACCCTGACCCTGAATTTACTGTAAAAGCAATGAGTGACAATATCCTAATGCTTGATAAATATATAGATGAACTTATCCCAAAATATACATTTACTAAAAATAACCTAGAGACTGTACCTAAGTATCTCTATACTAGTTCTACACACCCTATTTTTAATAAAGAATATAGATATTTTAAGAGATTTAAAAACTGTAATGGTATTCATGCGAAAGATAAAATATACACAGCTAAACATTGTAATATAAAAGACTCAAAGAATATAAAATATGACCTAAATTATATAAAAGCTAATACTAACTCAAGTTTAAAAGTATCAAAAATCAATCTTGAGAAAAAAAAGGAATATTTAAATACTACTCTATGTCAAAAGAAGGTATGTTTTACAAAATACTTTTACAAGAAAGAGATTGCAAATTTTACAAAGCTAAATATATTCCAAAAGGTTTAAATACAAGCCTTGATTTAACAGATCTTGAAAAAGAAGAGGAGATTAGAAGTACTTGTTTAGCAATACCTTCAAATAGCGGTGGTGGAGTATTTCAAGAGGGACATCTAGTAGGAATTATATCAAAAACAGTTTTTAATAAAAATGATTTTTTTATATAGTATAATTGAGCCTATCATTCCTATTGATTAACACATGTATCTATTTTTAAATCTTTAGTAAGTTTTACTAGATAAAATACGTTAATATGGAGATAAATATGCAAAAAATAGATAACTTTATAAATGAAAATTCTAATTTGATATATGAGTATATTAATAAAGAAATATTAAAAGATATTGGAGCAATAAACAAAGACTTTTTTTTACAAAAGTTATAAAAGAGCTTGTTATAAAAGAGAATATAAATCCAAATGTCTTACCTTATTATATTTTTACACTATTATTTGATGAAGGAAAAGTTGATTATACTTCACTAAGAAATGAAACGCTAAGCCTTAATCAAATAAATAAAGAAGCCTCAACTTACTATAACTATGCAAGATTTTCTTTAAAAAACAACTGCTTATATGTTGAATTAATGCAATGTAAGATAGGAGGAATGCCTATTGATGAAGATATTGTAAAGTTCAAAAAAATAATACCTATAAAGAACTGGATTAAATGAGTTAATTAATAAAAAAGCCTATAAGCTCTAATTGGATAAAATACTATTCTTATAAAAGTTTCAAAATCAAAAGGTTTAATAATAATGAGTGAGAGTAAAGATTTTTTTACGTGTTAAAGTTGAAGAGGATTTACAGTCTGGCAAATATAAAGAGGTAGTTACAAGATTTCCTCCTGAGCCTAATGGATTTCCACATATTGGACACGCTAAATCTATCTGTATAAATTTTGGTATTGCAAGGGATTATAATGGTCATTGTAATCTAAGAATGGATGATACAAACCCAACTACAGAAGAGACAAAATATGTAGAAGCTCTTAAAGATGCTGTAACATGGCTAGGCTTTGAATGGAACAATAGTGTTCGATATACATCTGATTACTTTCCAAAACTATACGAATATGCAGTACAACTAATAAAAATGGGTAAAGCATATGTTGATAGTTCAACAGAAGAAGAGATAAGAGAATATAGAGGAACAGTAAAAGAAGCTGGACGAAGAAGTAAATATGCGGACAGAACAATTGAAGAGAACCTAGAGCTTTTTGAAAGAATGAAAAATGGCGAATTTAAAGAAGGTGAACATATATTAAGAGCAAAGATTGATATGAGTGCTTCTAATATGCAATTAAGAGACCCTCTTTTATATAGAATTAGACACTCAACTCACCACAGAACTGGTGATGAGTGGTGTATCTACCCTATGTATGATTTTGCGCACTGTTTATCTGATTATATCGAAGGAATTACCCACTCTATTTGTACATTAGAATTTGAAAACAACAGAGATATTTATAATTGGGTATTAGATACACTTAAACTTGAAGCACCAAGACCATATCAACATGAGTTTGCAAGACTTGGTATTAATTATACGGTTATGAGTAAAAGAAAACTTCTAGAGCTTGTAAACACACATAGAGTTTCAGGTTGGGATGACCCAAGAATGCCTACAATGGCTGGATTACGAAGAAGAGGATATACATCAGAATCTATTTTAAGCTTTTGCGACCAAATAGGTATTGCAAAGGCAAACTCTATGGTAGATGTTGCACAACTTGAATTCTCAATAAGAGATGATTTAAATAAAAAAGTACCAAGAGTTTTAGCTGTACTTGATCCATTAAAAGTAACTATTGTAAATTATGAAGGTTCTGAAGAGATTGATGCACCGTACTATCCACATGATGTACCTAAAGAAGGTTCAAGAAAGATTCCTTTTTCTAAAGAGATTTATATAGAAAAAGATGATTTCAATGAAAATCCTCCAAAAGGCTATTATAGGTTAACTCCTAATCAACCAGTAAGACTTAGACATGGATATATCATCACTTGTAAAGAAGTTATCAAAGATATAAATGGAAATATCGTAGAGATAAAAGCAGAGTATCATCCTGATTCTAAAAGTGGATCAGATACAAGTGGTATCAAAGTAAAAAGTGCTATTCAATGGGTAAGTGCAAAATACTCTAAAAAAGTAGAAGTAAGAGTATATGATAGATTATACTCTAATGAAATACCTGAAGGAGTTGAAGACTTAAATCCTCACTCACTTACTGTAATTAAAAATGCACTTATTGAACCAGCAGTAATTACTAATAGACCTGATGAGAGATTCCAGTTCGAAAGATTAGGCTACTTCTATGCTGACCCAGTGGATTACACAGCTGAAAATCCAGTATTTAATAAAATAGTAGGATTAAAAGATTCTTGGGCAAAGAAAACAACAAATAAGCCAGCATCTAAAAACAGCTCAAGCCCTACACAAAAAAAAGAAGATAAAAAAAAGAGACTGTACATGGTGAAGCAGAAGCTATGACAGAAATAGAACAAGCACTATTTGATAAATATACTTTAGAACTAAAACTAAACAACGAAGTAGCAAACATCTTAGCTAGAGATGAAAAACTATCAAGCTTCTACGATAAAACACTTCAAGAGCTTAATAGCCCTGTAGGACTTGCAAATATGGTAGTAACTGAAGTTGCAAGAGAATTAAAAGAAAAAGAACTAAGTGAAATAAAGTTTACAGCTATTCAAATAGCTCACCTTGTAAAAATGATAGAGGAAGAGACTATCTCAAGTAAAATTGCTAAACAAGTATTTGAAGAGATGAGTAAATCAGGTGAAAATCCAACAAAAATCGTTGAAGAAAAGGGATTAGTACAAATTAGTGATTCTAATATAATATTACCAATCATTGATGAAATTATTGAAAAGAATCCAGACAATGTAGAAAAATTCAAAGCTGGGAATAGTAAACTTTTAGGTTTCTTCGTAGGTCAAGTTCTTAAAAAAAACTGGAGGAAAAGCAAATCCAAAAGTTGTAAATGAACTTGTGAATAAACAATTAAACTCATAAAATTACTATATAAAGGCTAGTCAAATACTAGCCTTTTATAACAAAAGTAAATAACTTATAAGCTATAATCTTATTTATAATTAAAAAAAAGTGAAAATAATGAACAGACAGATAATTATAAATGATATAAATATATTCCTTGCAAGATTTCAATATGAAGTTAAATTTAGCAATGCAAGCTCTTTTTTTGATATAAATCTCCATGCAGAAAATATTCTAATTCCTATATTAAACTTAACATATAACTTTGAATTAAAAAATATAAATGATGAAACTGACGGAAATAAAAACTTTCCAGCAATTGACCTTATAGATAAAAAGAAAAAAAGTAGGTATTCAAGTCACTTCTAGAAATGATATAACAAAAGTAAAAGATACTATATCAAAATTTATGACAAAACAAGAACTTAAAGATGTAGATAGATTATATATGATGTTTCTTTCTGATAAACAAGGTAGTTATTCAGAAGATGCCATAAATAAAGTTATAAATGATAATAGTACTAGTCAAACAACTTTTAAATTTGATGTAGAAAAAAAACATATATGATCTTACAGATATAGCAGCTAAAATATCTTATTTAAGTGATGAAAAACTTCAAAAAAATTCATACTATTTTAGAATCTAACTTCTCAGAAGAAATAAAGCAGAAAAAAGAGTTTGCAGTCTCTATTATTGATAATTATTTTAAAAATAACATGAAAAATATGATTGCAGATAAGTTTGAATTCTATACTTCTAAAACAAGAGATAGTCAATGGTATGGACTTCATAAAAATTGGGATTTAGAACGTTCTGTTCAAAATAAGATTGAAACTCAAATCCAAGATAGCTTAGATAAAGATAAATTAAAATCAAAAGTAGTATCTGTTGTTTATGGTTCAGGGGGGGGAAGTGGTAAATCTATACTTTTAAGACGGGTTGCTATTAACTTAGTTCAAGAGGGTGTTGAAATATTATGGTTAAACAATGCAAATAGCTTTTTTTTGAGTATATTACAAAATGTGAACTTGATAAAGATATAAAATATTTAGTATTTATAGAAGATTGGTACAGATTAAGCCAACAATATGAGACATTAAGCTCTTTAATAGAACTACTTGTATCAATAGATAATATAAGAATAGTGATTGGAGATAGAGATATAAAAAATAAAATATATATGCGGCATCTTTATAATCCAGATGAAAATAAGCACTATCTTGATTCTAGTGAAAACGATAAATTAGTAAAAGAAATTATAAAAAGAGTTCCCCCCCAATGGGAACTTGCTTTTGAAAAAAATATCTAAAGTAGATAACTACTCATCCTCACCACTATTTATAATACTGTTTCTATTAGTCAAAGTTTCAGAAGATGAAAAAATAATTGATTCAAAAGATTTGACAAGTACATTTAGAAATATTATTAAAAATGATATAAAAAAAATAGCAGAGATAGATAAAGGTATGGCTTATGCTTTACAATACTGGGCATATCTTTATAGAGAGAATAAACTGTTTTTGTCTATCAGAGAATTCTTTCATCTAATTGATTTATTTAATGAAAATACAAATGCAAGCTCTTTTTATAGTTTTAATGATGATGATTCTATCTTTATCATTTTAAAAAGCTATTTATATGTTGAATATACTGACTTTAAAACAAAAGAGTTAAACTTTGAAAGATTATCTTTCAACCATGATTTACTTGCAGAAGAAGGTTTAGCTTATTTAGATTTATTAGAAATAAATACTTCTTTACATAGAAAGATTTATGCCTCTTTAAGTTCAATGTCAACTATAGAAGACTATACAAAATCAAAACTATTTTCAATTATGCTAATAAGAGAATATTTTAAAGATACGGAGGCCAAAATAGAGGCTATTGAGAAATTATTAGAAAAAAACAGTGGTTCTAAAAACTATCTTTATATGATATCTGTTTTCAAAAATAAAACTCTAAAAGCAAAATATAGAGTATATGCTAAGGAGCTTCTAGAAAGAAATAAGACTGAAAATATATATTATAGTGGACTAATAAGTATCTGTTTAAAGATATTAAAAGATAGTAATGATGTTAAAAAAATATGCTAAAGAACTTTTAGAAAAAAAGTAAAACTGAAGATATTGCTCATGATGTAATAAATACTTGTCTAAATATTTTAGAAGATAGTAGTGATGGTAAAAAAAATATGCTAAAGAACTTTTAAAAATAAGTGAAACTAAAAATACTTATTACCATGGAGTAATAAATAATTGCTTAAATATATTAAAAGATAGTAGTGATGTTAAGAAATATGCTAAAGAACTTTTAGAAAAAAAGTAAAACTGAAGATATTACTCATGATGTAATAAATACTTGTTTAAACATTTTAGAAGATAGTAGTGATGGTAAAAAAATATGCTAAAGAACTTTTAGAAAAAAAATCGTACTCAAGATATTGATAAAGAAGTGATTAGTAGAAGTTTAAATATATTAAAGAACGATGAGTACAGTAAAGAATATGCTAAAGAACTTTTAGAAAAAAAGTAACACTGAAGATATTAGTCAGGATGTTATAAATACTTGTTTAAATATATTAAAAGACCATAAATACGGTAAAGCGTATGCTAAGAAACTTTTAGAAAAAAATCGTACTCAAGATATTGATAAAGAAGTGATTAGTAGAAGTTTAATTATATTAAAAGACGATGAATATAGTAAAGAATATGCTAAAGAACTTTTAGAAAAAAAACCGTACTCAAAATATTGATAAAGAAGTGATTAGTAGAAGTTTAATTATATTAAAAGACGATGAATATAGTAAAGAATATGCCAAAGAACTTTTAGAAAAAAAACAACTATGAAGATTTGGACTGGGGGGGTATTGTTTTCCAATGTTTACAAATTTATGCATATCATAATATTGATTCAACAATTATAGATAAAATAATAAGAAAAAAGAAAGAAGGAAAAGATTTTTATTTTCAATATAAAAATATTTTGAAAATACCCTTCTTTTATAATCAAAGTTGGATGAAAGAAGTAACAAGATTAAGTAATAATTGGTATTATGAAGATAATAACCTTATTGCAAATATACTTTTAATATATAAAAATGATAAAAAGTCAGTACAAAATTTATGTTATGATATTTTAAAAAAAATGGAAAAAAAACAAGTAGAGTTTGAGAATAAAAGACATAAAAAAAAGTGACTAAGTATTGGTATATCTCTACTTCATTAGACTATCTAAAAGATGATGCTATATCTAAACAAGTTGCTATTGATATAATAGATTTTAATAAAGAAAAAAATATTATTCCTAAACCTTTAATAGATAAATGTCAGGAAATATTAGAATAAAAAAGTATTTGAAGTTTAGATAAATTTCTAAATTACTTTTTTAACTCTTTAATAACCTGATAAGCCTGATTTATCTCTTGTGTTTTTGCAGTTGCTTCTTCTATATATGATTCATCTTTCTCTTGTGAGCTGATAATATCAGGATGATACTCACGTACTAGCTTTCTATATGCTTTTTTTTAATAGTATTCATATCATCTTCTTCTTTTACTCCTAAGATTTTGTACGCTTCTGAAGGACTCATTGTCTGCTGTTTATTTTTCATTTTGTTTTCAAAATTGTTTACAAATGCATCATAAATTTCTGGTGAAATATTTAACTCTTTAGTAATTAGACGTAAAACTTTTTCTTCATCAGAACTAATACCATTGTCTATAAATGCAAGTTGTATTAAAAATCCTACAAACTGTCTACGTTTTAATATACTTTTTCCAAGTAGATTATTTAAAGACTGAGCTATCTCTTTTGTATCATCATCTCTTTGTTTTTCATCATTGAAAATCTCTTTCATAAGAGCTCTTGCTTTCTCTTTATCGTCAAATAGTTTAGAGATATCATCAAACATCATACTAATAAGCTGAGCTTCTAATTCATCAACTCTTCCATCAGCTTTAGCAACCTTTGCAACAAGCGCAATAAAATGCCCTAGCTCACTTTGTCTAAATAATTCTTTTGAAGCTACAAGTTTGTTTCGTTTTCTTCTTGCATAATATTTATATAATCTAAACCCTACAAATAAAGAAGCGATAATAGAAAGTGTCACAAAAAAGTTAACAATAAAAGTGTAATATAATATCGTTAGAAGTAATGCTAAAAATATCCATTTTTTTTAATTTCATTTTTTTTAATCCATTTAATTTAATGTTGAAAATTATATCTTCTTAACCTTATATTGTATGTAGACAATAATATATTATCTCAAATAAAAATCCAAGCTATTTATATAAGTTATAACTTTTATAAAAATATCAAATCTTTTATCATCTTTTTAGAACACTTATGCAACAATACAAATAACTTTTTAAAAACCATTTATAGGTATGTATTGAAAAATAATAATAATAAATCTACTAATAATCTACTTATTATCATCATGAGTATAATCATTGCAATCTTAATTATACTGATTATTGTTGCATGGCAATTATTATCTAAATCTAATTTCTCAAATGCTAATACAGAAAAATCATTTGGAACATTTAAAACTAAAAACTCAAAAGCTATCAATACTTCGATTCCTTCTAGTTTAAGATGGAGTGACCCATTTACAAAAGAGAATGGAAAAGATAATAATAAACCACAAGGTTCATATCTTCACTACCTCTCAGAACAGAATAAAAATAAATAAATTGTTAACTAAAAGCAATTCATAATTTATTTTTACTTAATAAATTTTTTTAAATTCTATTTTTTCTATCTATTTCAAGTAGTTATGTTAAAAATCTTTATAAATAAAATTTTTGGACTAAAACAATGAAAAAAATATATAGAGACATTTGAAGAACTTGCAAACTTAAGTGATTACACTTTTATAAACAATCTAAACAGTGACCCTGATGCAAAATTCAATGCAGATAATAAAATGCCAAGAGAGGTTTTTTTCTGGACACTATGTACCAGTAGAGCCAACACCTATAAAAGAGCCAATATATATTTCACATAGTAAAAACTTTTTTGAAGAGTTAGGTTTTAGTAAGACTCTATTAAAGGAAGATACTTTTATCAAGATGTTTTCTGGTGATATAAGCAATGTAGCTAAACCTATGAAAAACGAAGGTTGGGCTACAGGATATGCACTATCTATCTATGGTACAGAGTACTATATGCAATGTCCTTTTCAAACAGGAAACGGATATGGAGATGGTAGAGCAATCTCAGTTTTAGAAGCTGTTATAAATAATAAAAGATGGGAGTTTCAACTAAAAGGTGCAGGAAGAACACCATATTGCAGAGGTGCTGATGGACGTGCAGTTTTAAGATCAAGCGTTAGAGAGTTTTTAGCTCAAGAGCATATGCACTCACTAGGAGTCCCTACTTCAAGATCATTGACTCTATTTACATCCAAGAAAGAGCAAGTAACTAGACCATGGTTTAGAGACAACTCTTACTCAAAAGACCCTGAAGTTATGATAGAAGAAGATGTTGCAATAACTACAAGAGTTGCACCCTCTTTTATACGTGTAGGACAGCTTGAACTTTTTGGAAGACGTGCAAGAAAAAAATGAACATCCTAAAGCATATGATGAGTTGAAAAAGATTGTCTTACACTTAATACATAGAGAGTATAGTGATTCAATCAATCAAGATTTAAATCTAGAAGAGAAGATTATCGCCCTTGCAATTGAGTTTAAAGAACGTCTTACATCTTTAGTAGCTAACTGGATACGTGTTGGATACTGTCAAGGTAACTTCAACAGTGACAACTGTGCAACAGGAGGGTTTACACTTGATTATGGACCTTTTGGTTTTATTGATATGTTTGACCCTAAATATCAACCATGGACAGGTGGAGGAATGCATTTTTCATTTTTCAATCAACCAAAAGCAGCGCAAAAGAACTTTAAGTCATTTTGTTCTGCTTTAAAACCATTGCTTGCATCTCATCCTGATACTTTAGAAGAGCTTGAAGAAATAGAAAAAAAAGTTTCCCTATAACAATGCAATTAAAAATGGAAACAATGTGGGCAGAAAAATTAGGATTAAAAAAAAGTTTGACAAAAATCTATTTGAAGGACTCATCAATCTAATGATAGAAGAAAAAGTTGACTATACTATATTTTTCAGAGAGTTATCAAATATCCCAACGGATGTCCAAGAACTTGAAAAAAAGTTTTTATAGCACCTCTTTTAAAAATGAAGATATCAAATTAAGATGGAACAATTGGCTAGAAAATTGGAAGTCTCAAATAGATACAAACTCAAAAGAATCTGTAGAAAAGTTATCAAAAAAAATGAAATGTAAAAATCCAAAATACACTCTAAGAGAGTGGCATCTAGTTCCTGCATATACGCAAGCTGAAAATGGAAACTATACCCTTGTAAATGAACTACAAGAAATAATGATAAATCCATATGATGAACAAACAAAAGAGGTAGAAGATAAGTATTATAGTAAAAAAACCATCAGACTTTTTTTTGGAATAGCAGGAGTATCTCATATAAGTTGTTCATCTTAAGATAAATATAAATACTTAGAAAAGTCTAGCCATAAGAAGGTAAAGTACAAAAGAATCAATAGAAATCAGATATACTCTTATAAAATAAAATTCTAGGGGGGAAAAGATGAGTACTTATAATGGTTAGTGAGATGATACTTGCTTCATTTTCTAAAATATGGCATTTAATACCAATTGTTATCGCAATAATACTATTTAGAAAATTTTTAAACTATAAAGATAAAAAACGTAAAATACTAAAAAATGAAGAAGATGAAAAAAATGGATTAACATTAGAGTTACGTACAAAGAAAAAATATGAAGAGCTTGGATATAAAAAAAGTAAATCAAAAAAACGAAAATCAAGGTGTAGATTTACATATGATAAAAGAGGGCAAAAATCTACTAATACAATGCCAAAATAGTTTCACATCAAAATCAATCACATCAAAAGATATTGAAAATTTCTATGACAATGCTACAAACTATGTTAAAAAAAACAATATAGAAGAAAAGAATATGAAACTTAGATATGCAATTCAATATAGTGATGTACTAAATAAATCAGCAATCAATATACTAAAAGATGACTCTTATTGTTGTAAGTATATAGTTGTATAATATTTTTACTCTTTTATCAATGAATAAAAAAAAGGCAAAAAAAAAGCTTCTAGATAAAAGAACCAAAGTTCAAATATCTAAAAGCTTTTAATGGCTCCGGCACCTGGA
>JDSG01000102.1_pt1 | contig 27999 bp, 47 predicted proteins | sample 199341 | NCBI WGS metagenome assembly JDSG01 (sample SAMN02584197, study PRJNA231836) | bioreactor metagenome | isolation source: continuous culture bioreactor short generation time transfer1 day 52 after... | place: Germany: Bremen | reverse complement strand
CAAGCAAAAGAAGTTGCAGATAAACTTAATACTAATGTTAATAATAACCCAAATGCAGCTTTAAATCCAGATAATGATTTAATTGTCTCAAATACTGATAAGTACGTAAAAATTATGTTAAGAGACAGTATGGTTTTTGAAACTAATTCTGCAACACCAACACAAGAAGCGTCAAGAAAAATTGCCAAAATTTCTGATGTTCTAAAGAACTATCCAGATACTATTGTTCAAGTAGTTGGTTTTACTGATAGTAGAGGTTCATTTGAATATAATCAAAAACTTTCTGAACAAAGAGCATCTAATGTTGGAAATACAATTTATAACAGCGGTATAAAAAAACCAAATATTTTCAAAAGGTTGCTCATACAATAAACCAATAGCACCTAACACTACAAAAGATAATATGGCACTAAATAGAAGAGTAGAGATCTATTTATATGCTAATCAAGAAGCTATTGTAGACGCTTGCGTACAATAGAACATAAAGAGGATTAAAAACTCCTCTTTTGTTTAAAATCCTAACCTACATTTAGATACACTTTCAACATGAATAATCAAAAACAAAAATTCAGTAAATACTTTGAAAACTGGCTTTATAGTGATGATGGCTATTATGCAAATTACAAACAAATAGGTAAAGAAGGAGATTTTTACACTTCCGTTTCCACCTCATCTTTTTTTTGGAGGAAGTATTGGAAAAAGAGTTGTTGATTCTATAAAAGAAGGAACATTACCTAAAGATACTACTATTTTAGAAGTTGGTGCTCATCATGGATATTTATTTGCAGATATTATTCAATTTATTTACACTCTAAATCCAAAACTTTTAGAGACACTAAATTTTGCTATCGTTGAAAGATTCCCAAGTTTGCAGGAACAGCAAATAAAATATTTGCAAGAGTGTTTTGGAGATGTTATAAAAATAAAATACTACAATAATATTTCCGAAGTAAAACTACCACATGCTTTTATTATAGCAAATGAGATTTTTGATGCCTTTTCATGTGAACTTGTAAATACAAAAGATACTCAGCTTCAAATTGCTTATGTAAAAAAATCATAAAATAGAGTTTGAAAATTGTAAAGATGAAAAGATTATCAAACACTGCGAAAATTACAAAATAACAAAAGGAGAGATTGGTATTGGTTATGAAGAGTTCATAAAAAAACATCTGTTCAAATATAAAAAAAATTTGAATTTATTACTTTTGATTATGGTGACAGATTCCCAAGAAATGATTTTTCAACAAGAATTTATACAAAACACAAAGTTTTCCCTATTTTTGAAGAAGCTTTAAATTTAAAAGAGTTATATACAAAATCAGATATTACTTATGATGTCTGTTTCAACCATTTAGTTGACTGTTTTAAAAATCATGAAATAGAAGATATAAAATTTAAAACCCAAATGCAAGCTTTAATTGAATTTGGAATAATAAACTTACTTGAAATTTTAAAAGCCAACAGTGAGGAAAACACCTATTTAAGAGAATCACAAAAAGTTAAAACTCTATTAGAACCAACGGGTATGGGTGATAGATTTAAAGTATTACATGTAAAAAAAGTAGTACTTTAAATCTCTTCTAGTTTAGAATACTCTTCATCAGTAAAAATTCTAGATTTAGTTAAAAACTGATAACCTAAATCTATCTCTAAAGAAAATGAATTTCCAAAAGCAGCCTTCTCTTCTTTTACATCAATTGTTATATGAGAGTGTTTGAAATATTCAAATTGGTCTCTATCCATAAAAAAAACTCACATCCTGCTATCTCACCTAGTTTTACATTTCTAGAAGGTACATAAAAATCACTTTTGGCATAACACATAGGAGCTGTACCATCACAACATCCACCACTTTGATTAAATACTAATTCACCATTTTCTTCTTTAAGCTTTTCTATAACTTCAACTGCTGCAGGAGTAACAGCTAATCTTTGAGTACTCATATTATCTTACCTTATTTTTCTTTTTATGCATAGGAGAAATTCTCCTATACATCTATTTTTTTTACTTTAAGACCTAGAAAAATCCTAATGCATCTTTAGAATAAGAAGTTAAAATATTTTTTTGTATGTCTGTAAGAGTTTAACATCATCATATGAGTTTCTCTTCCAATACCAGATTTTTTATATCCACCAAATGATGCATGAGATGGATACATATGATAACAATTCACCCATACACGACCTGCTTCAATTCCTCTTGAGAATTTATGTAATTGGTGTGCATCTCTTGACCAAACACCAGCACCAAGACCATAAATAGTATCATTTGCAATTTCAAGTGCTTCGTCTTCATCTTTAAATGTAGTTACTGCAAGAACAGGTCCAAAAATCTCTTCTTGGAAAATTCTCATTTTATTATGACCTTTAAATAGTGTTGGCTGAATATAGTTTCCATTTGGATGCTCTTCACTCTTGAATGCATCACCGCCAATAAGAACCTCTGCACCCTCTTCTTTTCCAATTCTAATATAATCTAAAATCTTTTCTTGTTGAGAAGTTGAACACTGAGCACCCATCATACAAGAAGGATCTAAAGGATTTCCTAATTTAATAGCTTTTACTCTTTCTAGTACTCTTTCCATAAATGGCTCATAAATTGATTCTTGGATTAATGCTCTTGAAGGGCAAGTACAAACTTCACCTGAGTTAAATGCAAATAAAACTAAACCTTCAATTGCTTTATCAAAGAACTCATCATCAGCATCCATGATAGACTCTAAAAAGATATTTGGAGATTTACCACCAAGTTCTAATGTAGAAGGAATAATATTTTCAGTTGCATATTGCATAATTAACTGACCTGTTGTAGTTTCACCTGTAAATCCAACTTTTTTTAATATCAGGATGAGTTGATAAATATTTACCAATTTTTCCACCTGCTCCATTAATAATATTAACAGTTCCTGCTGGTAATACATCAGCAATTGTTTCCATCATAAGTAAAATTGACATTGGAGTAGCAGATGCTGGTTTCATAACAATACAATTTCCAGCTGCCAATGCAGGAGCTAGTTTCCAAGCTGCCATTAAAAGTGGGAAATTCCAAGGAATAATTTGTGCTACAACACCATAAGGTTCATGAACTTCTTGAGAAATTGTATTCTCATCTAAATCAGAAACTGTACCAGATTCAGCTCTAATTACTGATGCAAAGTATCTAAAATGGTCAACTACTAAAGGAACGTCCGCTGCCATAGTTTCTCTAACTGCTTTACCATTATCTAAAGTTTCTGCAATTGCAAGAGCTTCTAAATTTGCTTCAATTGCATCTGCAACTTTATTTAACATTGTAGATCTTTCTACTACAGAAGTATGTTTAAATGATTCAAATGCTTTGTTTGCAGCTTGAATTGCTAATTCAACATCTTCTTCATTTGATCTTGGGATTCTTGTTAATACTTCACCATCAACTGGAGACACATTTTCAAAATACTCTTCGCTTTTTGGAGCTATCCACTCTCCACCAATGAAATTCTCATATTGAGCTTTATATTGTGGTTTTGATAAAGGTTGTACTTTCTCTTCTGTTGACATATTTATTCCTTTTATTTAATTATATTTTGCGAAAAACTAAATACTTAAAAGGTATTAATTTTTCCATTGATGAAATATTACAAGAAAAATATAGCCTGAATTTAGCCTCAATATAGCGTGAATATAGCGAAATAAAATAATTCTTTAAAAGCCCATAAAAAGGCAACTATACACATAAATTTTTATTCAATTTTTTTACAAAAAAATTCTTTTTTTTATGATACAATTTTCCAATGAAAACATATAACTATACTTTTTATAATAATAATTTAAATAAATTAATACCTTATAGCCTTTTTGAAAATGAAAAAAATATTTTAGTTCAAATTTTTTTTGTGGTCATGATGTAATACTTTGCAGCTTATAACTAACTCTATTTGTAATAATCTTCCACAAGCTATCTGCATAGGAACAACAACTGATGGAGAAATTAGTGAGGCAAAAATCTCTACATTTAAAACAGTAATCTCCATATCTGTTTTTGATAATACATTTTTAAAAGCTAAACTTTTAGAAGAGGAGAACTCTTTTGAAATAGGTTATAAAATGGCAAAAAATATTGTACAAGACAATACAAAACTAATTATTACTTTTACTGATGGGACTGGAACAAATGCAGAAGAGTATTTAAAAGGTATTGAAAAATTTGATAATAAAATCATGGTTTGTGGTGGTATGGCAGGAGATAATGGTCTATTTAAAAAAAACATATATATCTTTAGGTACTAAAATCATATCAAAAGGTTATGTGGCAGTATCATTAAACTCAGATATTCTAAAAGTAAAAAATGCAAGAAAATTTGACTGGGTTCCAATAGGATTAGAACACACTATAGATAAAGTAGAAGGAAATAGAATTTATGAAATTTCAGGAATGACTCCCTCTGCTTTTTATAAAAAATATCTAGGAGATAGTGTAACTCAAACAGAATTTCCTTTAATAGTTGAAAGAAATGGCATCCCAACTGCAAGAGCAGTTTTAGAACAACATGAAGATGGAAGTCTAAGTTGTGGAGGAAATTTAAATCAAGGAGATAAAGTAAGATTAGGTTTTGGAGATGCTCAAGCAATTATGAGTAACTCACTTAGCTCTTTTAAAGATACTGTTTTTAATTATCAAATAGAGACATTTTTTTTCTATACTCTTGTATGGCAAGAAGAAGATATATGAGAGACTTAATTAAATTAGAGACTCAACCTTTCTCTTCCATTGCACCTACGTCTGGTTTTTTTTACCTATGCAGAGTTTTTTTTCATAAAGATGGACATAACGAGCTTTTAAATCAAACCTTAACTATCATAGCTCTTGCTGAACCAAAGAAAAGTATAACTTCTCAAAAGATAATTCCTAAAAATAATCCAAATGAAGATGCTTCTTTTGCAAAAACTCTTAAATCTTTAACTCATCTGATTCAAAAAAAGTACAGCAGATTACCAAGACCAAACAAAAAAAGTTAAACAAAGAGAAAGAGTATTCTCATAATCTTCTAGCTTCTCAAAAACAGTTTTTAAGATATGCAGTACATGAAACAAATACTCCTCTTTCAGTTATTATGGGAAATATTGAGCTTTTTGAACTTGAAAATGGAAAAAAAATAAATATATTTCAAATATTGAAGTTGCTATGAAAAACCTTTTTTCTATATATGATGATTTAAGTTATTTAATAAAAAAAAGATCAAATAGATTACAGCAAGCAAGATATTGAATTAGTTGATTATATTAGAAGTAGAATAGATTTCTTTTCTCAAGTTGCAATTAAATCAAAATCAAGACTTCTATTTCAAACAACTAAAACACCTAAAATAGTTAATTTAAATGAAACTAAACTTCAAAGAATCATAGACAATAACATTACAAATGCTATAAAATACAGTTTTGAAAATGAAAATATTTTTATTACACTTATTGAAGATGAAAATCTTTATAAGTTAAAATTTACTTCTCACTCAAGTGTAATTCAAGAACCAAAAAAGATTTTTGAAGAATACTATAGAGAAGAAAAACTAAAAGAGGGATTTGGTTTAGGATTAAATTTAGTTAAAAAAATCTGTGATGAAGAGAGTATAGAGATTAAACTTGAATCCAATGAAGAAGAGACAAGCTTTACCTATGGTTTCAAAAGAGGATAAAAGATGAAAATATTATTACTTGAAGATGACTTAATGCTAAATGATGCAATTACTCAATATCTAGAATCTGTAGGTCATGTGATTGTCTCAACAAAAGATGGTGACACTTGCCTAAAAGTACTTGATGAACAAAAATTTGATATGCTAATTTTAGATATAAACCTTCCAGATATAAATGGTTTAACTTTATTAGAACAGTTACATGAACAAAAAAGAATGATACCTACAATATTTATCTCAGCTCTTATAGATATTGAAGAAATATCAAGAGCCTTTGATATTGGATGTCATGATTATCTAAAAAAACCTTTTCATTTAAAAGAGTTAAATCTTAGAATAAACAAGATTTTAAAAAGTAGAATTGTTCCACAAGAGCACAAGCGTCTGTCAAAATCATATAGTTTTGATCATCATACAATGACACTTTATTTTAATAATGAACCTCACATACTACCAAAAAGACAGCTTTTAATTATCTCTTTATTATCACAAAATAGGAGTCTTGTTGTAAATTACGATATGTTTAGAGAATATGCCTATGATGGAGATAATATAGATAATGCAACAATAAGAGCGGAAGTTAATAGAGTCAAAAAAGCATTAAAAGAAGACTTTATAATAAATATTAGAGGAATTGGATATATGGTTGAAAGACCTAATTAATATCTTATATTACTCTATCATGACAATCTAAAATATAAAGATTAGAGAATCAAATACCAAAGCATTTCTAAATCTCTTAACAGTTACTCCATTTATATTGACGAAGGAAACACCTTCTATATAATTTATAAGATTTAACTCTTAAAATGTTTTTTGATAAAAAAATTGGATAGAATCCAATATATAAAAATTAAAGGTAGAAGATGAATCTTATAGTAAATGGTGAGAAAAAAGTATTTGAGGAAGGTACTACTTTACAAGAGATAATTTCGAGTCTAAAGATTGAAGATAAAGTTATGGCAGCAGCTGTAAATATGGAAATTGTAAAAAAAAGATGAATGGGTAAACTATAAACCAGCTAATGATGATAAATTAGAATTACTTCAATTTGTTGGCGGCGGTTGATTATGATTGCTGATATAAACTCTGTTTGTACATATTGTGGTGTTGGATGTGATATTACAGGACAAGTAAAAGATAATAAAATCCTAAAAATATACGCTCAAAATGATGGATATGTATCTCAAGGTAAATTATGTATCAAAGGTGCAAAAGGTTTTGATTTTGTACATTCCCAAGAGAGAATTAGAAATACAAGAGTTAAAAAAAATCTTTTATAGAAAAAAAACCTTGAAGAACTTCCAAGAGAGTTAAAAGCAAGAGCAAAAACTTTAAAAGATTTTGATGAAGAGTACTATGAAACTCCATATGAGTTTACAACTTCACTTGCAGCTTGGAAATTATCACAAATAAAAGAAAAATATGGAAGACACTCTTTCTGTGGTATGGGAGGAGCTAGAACTTCTTGTGAAAGTTCATATATGTTTCAAAAATTTGTACGAGAAGGTATGGACTCACCTCACGTAGATTGCTGTGCTAGAGTTTGTCACTCTCCATCTTTAAAAGGTATGAAACCACTTATTGGAGAAGGAGCTGCTACTAATCCATTTGATGATATTTATAAAACTGAAAACATAATAATTATGGGTTCTAATACAACTGAAGCACATCCAATTGTTGCAAATAGAATAATCAAAGCATCAAAAGCAAAAACTGCAAGTGTAACAGTTATAGATGTAAGAAATATTCAAATTGGAAAATATGGTAAAGAGCTTGTAATCCCATATGAAGCTAATCTTTTAGTTTTAAATATGATGGCATATGTGATTCTTTCTGAAAAACTTTATGATAATGAATTTATTGATGCAAGATGTGTTGGATTTGAAGAGTATAAAGAGTCAATTTTAAATGATCCATTTGCAAATCCAGAATATATGAAAAATATAAAAGGATATGAAGATTTAGCTGATTCTATTCCTGAAGTTGCTCGAGAATATGCAAAGAAAAACTCTATGTTTTTCTGGGGGGGACTTGGAATTTCTGAACACCTTGATGGTTCATATGCTGTTATGGCCATCGTTCATTTAGCACTTTTAACTGGAAATATTGGAAAAACAGGAACAGGACTTATGCCTTTACGGGGGGGTCAAAATAATGTTCAAGGAGCATGTGATACAGGTTGTTTACCATATTTTGATCCAGACTACCAAGATGCAAAAGAGGTAGGTCTTATGACACCTCAATTAATAGATGAAATGCTTAAAGATAATATCAAAGCAATGTATGTAATGGGTGAAGATATTGCACATATTCATCCAAATCAAAATAAAATTCATAAAGCATTAGAACATTTAGAGTTAATCATATCAAATGAACTGTTTATGAATGAAATTACAAAAAAAAGCCGATATTGTATTTGGTGTAAAATCTGCATATGAAAAAAACTGGTGTTTATGTAAATGCAATGAGAAGATTACACCTATCACAACCCTTAGTTGAAGCAGATATGCCAGATGATTGGGAAGTTTTAAGAGATATTGAAAATAAAATAAATGGTGAGTTTGTTTATGAAACAGCGAAGATGTTTGGAACGAAACAAAAGCAGCAGTAAAAAGTAGATATTTTGGAGCAACTTATCACAAACTATCAAAAAATAGAAACAGAGGTATGCAGTGGCCAATTACAAAAGAAGATACACCTGTTCTTCATTTAGAAGAGTTTAGAACACCTGACGGGAAAGGATATTTTCAATATCATCAATACAAACTAAGAGAACAAATTGAAAAGTTAGTGAAAAAAAAGAGACATTTGCAGAAAATGAATTCTATCTTACAACAGGAAGGACTATTGTTCACTATAACAATGCAGCACAAACAGTAAGAAGTGAAGCTTTAAATTCAAGATATGAAAAAGATGTAGTCTTAGCATCAAAAGAAGATAAAGAGAGAATTGGAAGTGACCAAATCATTATGAGAACACAATACGGTGAAACTGCAATTTTACCAGTAAAATATACAAAAAACATAAGAACTGGAACACTATTTACTACATTTCATCACCCAGAATCAAAAGTAAACTATATTTTTGGAGATGAAGCAGATGAACTAATTTTAACAGCAAGATTTAAATCTCTACGAGTAGAAATTGAGCCGAAGTAAAGGTGATATTGCAGAAGAAAAAGCATGTGAGTTTCTTTACTCACAGGGCTTTAAAGTAGTAGAACAAAATTTCTATGCAAAAAAAACTTGGTGAAATTGATATTATTGCAACAAAAGATTCTATTTACCACTTTATAGAAGTAAAATCAGCAAATGATTATGAAATTGCTATAAATAATATAAATCCTACAAAACTTGGTAAATTAAAAAGAAGCGTCGAATACTATATTCAAAGTAACAAATTAGATGTAACTTTTTGTTAGATGCAATTATTATTGTGGATGAAGAACTAGATTTTTTAGAAAATATAACTTTATAAATCATCTAAAGGAATATATATATTAAACTCTATCCCCCCCATATATAAATTATCTTTATAACTGTATGTAACATTTTCAAATTCTATTTTTCCATTCATATGTTTTTTCACTATTTCATCAACCATATAAAGACCTATACCTGTTCCTTGACTTTTATGTTTTGTAGTAAAATAAGGTTCAAAAATTCTATTTAAAATCTCTTTTTTTATTCCACCTGCATTATCTTTTATACAAATTACCAAAAAATCATCTTTTTTAAAAGTTTTAATAAAAATAAGCTTTTCATCTTTTTTATTTTCTAAAGCATCCCGAGAGTTGTTTAGTAAATTAATTAGTATTTGTATTAACTCATTTTTATAAGATAAAATCTCTACTCTTTCTAAATCTCTAATAATCTCAATATCCTTATTCTTAAACTGTGTAGATATTAATTTTAATGATTGTTCTACTACTTCATCAACTTTTATATAAATTTTTTCTTTTCTTGGATTAAAAAAAATCTCTAAATCTTCAATTGTTTGAGACAAATATTGAGATGTTGAAGTAATAGAATCTAAGGATTTATTTAAATTTTCATCATCTAAAACACCGTACTCTTTTTGCATTTTAATTCCAGAAGATGCCGAACTAATTGCACTTAAAGGTTGTCTCCATTGATGTGCAATATTTGCAATCATCTCTCCCATTGCTGCCATTTTTGATTGTTGAAATAAAAGATTATCTTTCTCTTTTACATCAGAAATATCAATTAGTGAAAAAAAGTATATACTTAATTTCTCCACTTATATTAAATGAGTTTGCCGTTAAAAAAGCATCAAAAGTCGAACCATCAGCTTTTATATAAACTTTTTCCATAGTATATTTTTCAATTAATTTTTCACATAGTAACTTTAATTTTTCTTCTTCTTTTTCAAAATTTCCATGTGATATATCTTTCCAATACTTTTCATTAAATTCACTAGCTGAATTATATCCTAGCATTTTTACAAATTTATTATTTACTTTTATAAATCTTCCATCAATATCATTTATAGCAAGACCAACATCACTACTTTGAAATAAGTTTTTGAACTCCATCTCTTCCATTTTAATTTTGCTTTGATATCTTACAAATCTTTTTTTTCTAAGAGTTTACTAATAAAAATAGAAACTATCAATAATATAATTGTAGAAACAGCACTAATTAATATAATTAGTTTAAACTCTCTTTTATATTTATTCTCTAACTTTCGTGTTTCCATTGTTATTAGTTCATCTAAGTCTTTGTGATGATATCCTGTACCTATTATCCATTGCCATGTATCAAAACCCTTTATAAAAGAGGTTTTTTGACTTTGCTCATTATCTAATTTAGAATAAAAATAAGAGACAAATCCTTCTTTATCATTATTTATAACAAAAAGCATTTCCTTAATGAATTCAAATCCATTTTTATCTTTTGTATTTAAAAAATTTTTTTTCCAATTTTTTTTAGGATCATAATGAGCTAACATATTGCCTTTATAGTCTAAAAGAAAAACATATCCATCACTTTTCAATCTAATACTATTAATGTAAGAGATAATCTCTTCTTTCAATTCTCTTTCATAATCATCTAGATAATCACCTGTTCCTATTGCAAAATTAAATGGTTCAAAATATTTATAAAAACTTATTTTAGGATATGATTTTTCTCTATCGCCACCTTTATACCAGTAGTATCTATCATATCTTTCACCTTTTTCTTTTATTGTTTTTACAATTGTTTTTACAAATTGATACCCTTTTGCATCTTTGAACTCAAGTTTATTTTTACCCTCTAATTCTTTATTTAAAGGTTGAAGAACTCCTATACCATCTGCACTATCAATGAAAAAAAATACCCTCTGCCTTTATTATAAATAATACTTCCAAGTGCAGTTTTTATAAGCTCTAATATCTCTTCTTTTGTTTTTGTATGTTTATTATCTTCATAAATTCTAGTTGCAATAGAATGAGCTTCATATACTCTTGCTTTAATGCTCTTTTTTTAATCTATCTTCACTACTCTCTTTTATTTTTTTTATATAGTTATAAACTTTTTCAACTTCTTCTCTTATATCATCATTATGAAATTTTTTTATAAAGATTTGATGTTTTAATTATATTTTCTTGAATAAGATTTTTATTTGATAGTTCAATTACACTTGTAACTAAAATAGAAAGTGTCAATATAAATAATAAAGGTAGATATTTAATTACAAATAATAGTCTCCGTTCATTCCTAAACAAGGCACTTCCCTTTTATAAAATTACTATTATTATAATATATTTTTATTTGATAGAACTTGATTTAACTATCAATATTTAAAAGTTTATAAAATGTGTGGAGTTTCGTGAGAAAAAAAAGAGCTAAGGAGTTTTCCTAAGCCCTTTTTCTCTACTATGAAGGACGTTTAATTAGTAGGTAGAGAAATTGTAACCAAGCACTATAGCAAAACAGTAGCATTAAATACAAATTTAACATTTTTTTAATAGATTTTTGAATAAAATATCAAAATTTATACTATAAAAGAGAAGCTATTGTACTCTAAAGAATTAAACTCCATAAAAAAAATCAAATCGTTTTCGTAGTAGAACAATATATGAAACAGATATAATTGATTTAGCATCCAATGATTATCTAGGTTTAGCCTCAAATAAAGAACTTTTTGAAAATGCATATAAAAGAGTACTTCAAGAGAATTACACAGCACCAAAAGCTTCAATGCTTGTAAATGGATATAGTCCAATACATAAAGAGTTTGAAGATGCTTTAAAAAAAAGGCAAACAATTTTGAAGATGCAGTCGTTGTTGGCAGTGGCTTTCTTGCAAATATTTCTATGATTGAAGCATTAGTTAGAAAAGGCGATGTACTTTTTATAGATGAAGAGTACCATGCAAGTGGTATGTTAGCTACTAGACTTTTAAATAAAAACCAAGTCATTGTTTTTAAACACAATGACTTTAATGACTTAAAAGAGAAAATAGAATCAACACAAAATAAAGGTAGAAAACTAATCGCAATAGAAGGTGTTTACTCTATGGAAGGAGATATAGCACCAAAAGAGATATTTGATTTAGCTGATGATAAAGAAGCAATTTTAATAGTTGATGAAGCTCACTCTTCTGGAGTTTTAGGAGATAATCTTCTAGGAATCTTTGATTTTTATAATATTAAGCCAAAAGCTAATCATATCAAAATGGGAACATTAGGAAAAGCATACGGAAGTTATGGTGCATATATCTTAGCTTCAAATGAAATTATAGAATTTTTACTTAACAGAGCAAAAGCTATTATATATACAACTGCACCATCTTTATTTGATATTGCATTAGGTCACGAATCTTTAAAATATATTTTAAATAATAGAGATATTCTAAAAAAATAAGATATCATCTAATTTACAAACTATAAAAGATATTTTAAACATTGATTCAAATAGTTTAATTATCCCAATTAATATTGCAGATAATAAAAAAAGTCATACAAATACAAGAAGAAATAAAACAAAATGGTTATTTAGTTGGAGCAATAAGGCAACCAACTGTAAAAAGTGCTATTATTAGGTTAATAGCAAAGATTGATGTAAGCCCTCAAGAGCTTTCAAAGGTATGTAAAATTTTAAAGGAATTAAAATCATGAAGTCAATAATTAAGAAGTTGTTAATATTATCTTTATTTACTACATTTATATTTGCAAATGACCCTTATATAAATATGAAAAATTGCGAAACAATAAAATTGTCTAAATTTACAACATTAGTATCTTGTCACCATGTAGACTATTTAATAGAATATAAAATACAAGATGACGAAGAGAAAGACAATATTAAGAAGATTACTGCAATAACTGTAAAAGACCAAAGAATAATAAAAAGCATAGGGAAATAATATGATTCTAAAAGAGTTAATTAAAGGGAATGAGATATTTAGAACTACAAAATATCCTAAAATTGAAAATGAATTAAAACATCTTGTTGAACACGGACAAAGTCCTGAAGTATTATTTGTAGGATGCTCTGATAGTAGAGTTACTCCTGATTTAATGTTAAATACAAAACCAGGAGATATGTTTATTCTAAGAAATGTTGGTAACTTCATTCCTCCATATAAACATGATGAAGATTATCATGGTAGTGCAGCAGCTATTGAATATGCCGTAGCAGTTTTAAAAGTAAAACATATTATTGTTTGTGGTCACTCACATTGTGGTGCGTGTAAATCACTTCATGAGTATGATAATATTCCAGATACTGACTCTTTAATCCATGTTAAAACTTGGTTAAAGCTTGGTATGAAAGCCAAAGAAAGAACATTAAGAAACAAAAAATTTAATACTGAAGAAGAGATGTATAGAGCCACAGAGAGAAACTCTATTAGACATCAATTAGAAAATCTATTAACTTATCCTGATGTTGCAAAATTAATAGAATCAAAAGAGCTTAGAATTCATGGTTGGTACTATGATATTGAAACTGCACAGCTTGACTATTATGATAATCAAGAAGATATATTTAAACCTTTAAGTGAGTTCACTTATGAGTAACAATATTGAAGTAAGAAAGCTTCCTAAAAGAACAATGATTATAATAGGAATAATGGCACTACTTGCTATTATTGGCTTCTTATTTATTCAACAAACAAAAAGTTTAAAAATGGAAGAGGTTTTAAAAACTCTTGGACATACAAATACTTCTGATATAAAAGTTATAAATAAACTTAGTGTTGAAGACAAAGAAACAAAAGTAAAAAGTACAGTTTTTAAAGTAATATTTAAAGACAATGATTTAAATAAAGAGTGTGTTGGTTTTGTACATAGAAGCAATGATGGCACTAAATATAATAAAGATTTTGATTGTAAATAAAGAGAGTAAATGAGTATTATTGAAAAGTTAGAAAATAGAGAAAGATTATCTTATGAAGAGGCTATTGAATTATATGATTTAGATCTTTTCACACTTGCACAATTTGCTAATAAGATAAGAGAAGAAAAACATGGTAAAAAAAACATATTTTAATATTAATAGACATATAAACCCAACAAATATCTGTAAAGATGTTTGTCAATTTTGTGCATATAGTGCAAGTAGGAAAAACCCTAATCCATATACTATGACTCATGAAGAGATTTTAAAAATTGTAGAAAATTCTTCAAAAAAATGATATAAAAGAAGTACATATAGTTTCAGCTCATAATCCTGATACTGGACTTGAATGGTATCTAGATGTATTTAGAAAAATAAAAGAAAAATTTCCAAATATTCACGTAAAAGCATTAACAGCAGCAGAAATTCACTTTCTTGCAGAAGAATACAATTTAACATACGAAGAGATTATAAATAAAATGGCTGAAAGTGGTGTTGATTCAATGCCAGGTGGTGGAGCAGAAATTTTTGATGAGAAAGTTAGAAAAAGAATTTGTGGAGGAAAAGTTACTTCGCAACAGTGGTTAGATATTCACAAACTGTGGCATGAAAGTGGTCATGAAAGTAATGCAACAATGCTATTTGGACATATTGAAAGTAGAGAAAATAGAATTGATCATATGATAAGACTTAGAGACTTACAAGACCAAACAAATGGATTCAATGCCTTTATTCCACTTGTTTATCAAAAAGAGAATAACTTCTTAAAAGTAAAAGACTTTTTAACAGGTCAAGAGATTTTAAAAACTATGGCAATTGCAAGAATCGTTTTAGATAATATCCCTCATTTAAAAGCTTACTGGGTAACTTCAACTGTTAAACTTGCCCTACTAGCTCAAGAGTTTGGAGCAAATGATTTAGATGGTACAATTGAAAAAGAATCAATTCAAAGTGCGGCAGGAGCAGCTAGTGCTCATGGAATACCGTTACAAAATTTCGTAGACCTTATCAAAAATACAGGATATACACCTGTAGAAAGAGATTCTATTTACAATGAAATAAAAGTTTGGTAAAGAGTATTCTCTTTACTACTTTGGCTGATGGAACTGAAGTATGAACTCTACTTCAATTCCAGCTTCCGTCTTTATAAAACTTACTGGATATGAAATATTTACAGAGTACAATTCATTATTTAATCTATTAATAATATCAAAAAAACTCTAAAGGTTTTTGAACAATCACATTTACTAAATAATTAAACGTTACCACTTCAGATTTAAAACTAGATTTAAAAGTTACAATTGAATTTTCTGGGAAAAGTATTTTAATCTGTTCTGTTACTCTTATAATAGGCATAAATTCATTTTCTATATATGATTCTTTATAATCTTTGAACTTTACTTGAGTTTTTTTCTTTTAAGCCTTCTGCTTGAACTATAGCCTCAAGAATTGGTGATTTGCTTTCTTTAAATTCAATTTGTGAAATATTATATGATTTTAAAAGTTCTGGTTGAATTACTTTGATATATGTATCTTTATTTAAAAGATTTATATCCATTTTAAATAAATTCTTTTGGAATACAAGCTCTTTAAGAACAACATCATAAGGTATCATTTCAAGTGATTTTAATACTCGCGTTTCAACTAAACTATTTTTATCTATATGATTTGGTAGTTCGATCTTTTTTTTCTACCTGTATAGGTTTTATCTCTTCCTTTTTATTATTTAAAAGTTCATCAAGAGGCAAAAAGAAATAACCCACTGATAATATTGCTAAAATTAAAAATAGAGATAAAAATAGATTTTTAAAACCATTATTTGGTTTTTTTCTAGGACTTATAAAGCTTTTATGAGTATGTGTATCTTTTGATAATTCAAATAATTCTTCATCAACTGAAATTGGATGATATGTTACATCAATCATAAATTCATCATTCATTTGTTCTATTTGTTCTTCAGATACTAATTTTAAATTATATAAAATAGACACTTTTTCAATAAATACATTCTTAGTAATAGAGTAAAACTCTTCAATAGTATTTTTAACTACTTCACGTAACTCTAAGGCATATAGTTCATCAAAAAGTTTTTGTCCTAATACCTCATTATCATAAAATTGACTATCTTGAACTTCTTCAAAAGCTGTTAATTCAATTTGTTTATTAAATACAATCTCACCTTTACTATTTAATATCACACAATAAGCTTGATTATTAAATAAAAGTATTACAAGATTGTTATTACAAGGGTTTTGTTCAATATGTAAATTTAACACATGATAAGCAGAGAAAATATAATCAACTCCACACTTATCAAAATAGTTTTTTTGTTTCAAATAGTGTATTCTTAGATACTGCAATATTATATTCATTGTTTAAAGAAGTTACTGCAAATTCTTTTAATTTTGATTGTGATTTTCTAATTAATTTTGTATCATCTTGAAGTAAAAGTGTTGAAACATAAGTATTATCAATCTCTGATGCATGTGCATTGATTTTACTTGCAATATCTCTACCTAAGATATCTTCTTTTGCAATAAATGTAGAACTATTTGTTTCTACAATATCATTATTATGAAGTTTTTTTATAATTTATTTTTAATTGTGTTTTATATTTGATAGCATTTATATATAAAGATTCTTTTGTGAACATCAAAACCTACTTCATAGCATTTAAAAGCATTTTTTTTCTTTTATTAATTCTTTTGCCTCTTCCATTTCAAGCCCAGAAATGTCTAAAGGTTCTTGAATAAAAAAAACTCTAATTTACCAAAAGGCTTTGGGAGAATAAATTTATCCCAAGAATTAAACTGCCAATATTTAGTTGGCTTACAGTTGAACACCAATATTTTAGCATTTGTTTTCTGTGAAATTGCTACAACTCCATCTGCAACCGAATGTCTTGGTCCTCTTGGTCCATCTGGAGTAATAGCAACATCATTTCCCCCCCCTTTAATCTCTTTAATTGCAGAGATTAAAACTTTTGCAGCCCCCCCTCTAGAACTAGAACCTCTAATAGAGTTAATTCCTAGATACTCAACTGTTCTAGTTATTGCTTCTCCATCTTTATGTTGACTAATCATAGCACTAATCTTTCCAGAAGGTTTTAATTTTTGGTAATTAAAAGGTTGCATAAGCAACTCACCATGCCAAAATGCTACAACATAAGATTCATCTTTATTGATATCTGGATGGTGAAAAACTTTTTTTACTTGTAAGGTAAATAAACCTTACAAAAAGTTGTAAAATAAAAGGAACAACTCTTGTTACTAAAAAAAAGTTTCATTTAGCTTACCACTTCCCCCCCTTTTAGTGCAGTTCTTGTTGCACTTGTAACTTTTACATCAACAAATTTTCCTAAAAGTTCATCACTACCTTTTACAAAAACTTGACAATAATTATCAGTAAATCCAGCTATTTCACCATTTGGTTTTAATGATTCAAAAAATACATTTACAGTTTTACCAATATATGAATTCATTAATTCACTTTGGTGTTTTTTTATGAAGTTCAATAACCTCTGTTAATCTTGCACTACCAATCTCATCAGGAATTTCTTCATCTTTTAACTCTAAAGCTTGAGTATTTGGTCTTGGAGAATACTTAAAATTAAAAATTTGATCAAATTTAACTTGATTTATTACATCAATAGTATCTTCAAAATCTTCTTGCGTCTCACCAGGAAAAGCCACAATAATATCAGTTGTAATTCTAACATTTGGAACTAAATCTCTAATTTTTTTAGCACGTTTTAAGAATCCCTCTTTAGAGTACCCTCTTTTCATAGCTTTTAAAATAGTTGTTGAACCACTTTGTAATGGCATATGGATACACTTTGAAATCTTAGGATTCTTTGCAAATTCTTCAATAAACTCATCATCCATATGTAAAGGATGAGGAGAAGTAAATCTAATTCTTTCTATTCCTTCAACTTCAGAAACATCTCTTAGAAGCTGAGTAAAAGAGTATTTTTCTCTTCCGTCAGAAAATCTTCTTCCATATGAGTTTACATTTTGACCTAATAGAGTAATCTCTCTTACTCCATTTGCTGCATCTTTTTTTAACTTGAGTTACAATCATTTCAGGTGGAATTGAAATTTCATCACCTCTTGTTGCAGGAACAATACAATAAGTACACTCTTTATCACATCCAATAGAGATATTTACTGAGCTTTTGTACATATTCATTCCAGATGAAGCAAATTGATAAGTTGAATCATCATAATCTATATCAATCTCAACTGCACCTTTTTTTTGTCAACTACATCTTTAATCTTAGAAATATTTCTAGCACCTAATACAAAATCTACATATGGTGCTCTTTTCATAATATCATCACCAAGATGAGATGCCGTACAACCACAAACACCAATCTTGGCATTACTTTTTTTTCTTTTTGTTAAACTGCCCAATTTCTGAAAATAGCTTTTGAACAGGTTTCTCTCTTACTGAACAGGTATTAATTATAATTAAATCTGCTTCTTCCATATTACTCGTAGTAGAATAATTCTTATGCTCTTTTAGTTCAGCAATAATATGTTGGCTGTCTGTATCATTCATCTGACACCCAAGTGTTTCTATAAATAGTTTTTTTATTTTCTTCTTTACTCATTAATTTTATTCACTTTTGTATTAACTACAGAGCATGAACCTCATACATATATTCATCATCAGCTAAGCCATATTTTACTTCTCTGAAGTATACGTTATAACCTTCATCTTCTAAAGCATCAACTAATGCCATCATATCTTTATGAGAGTTATCTCTATCGAAATAAAATATTTTTTCACCATCTTTTTGTAACTCTTCTTTAATCTTGTCAAGTTGAACTTTTTTTGGTTTTTCTGTTAGTTCATTTCTTGCAAATAATAATTCCATTTTATAAAACCTTTGTCTTTTTTAAATTAGCTAGATAGTTTATCTTAAAATTGCTTTAATTTCTATAAAAGCTCTTTATGGTATAATAATGACCTACTCTACATTGAAAATCAAAACATTACATTTCAATGTCAAAAAAAGAAGGTTATTTAATGGATAAAATTATTGATATTTTAGATTCTATTGCCTATGAAAAAGGTTTAAAAATAGAAGATGTTGAAAATGCACTAAAAGAGGCATTAATCAAAACTGCTGAAAAAATGGTTGATCCAGCATTAAGATTTGATGCAGAGATTGATAGAACAAATAAAAAAATTAGAATTATTTCAAAAAAATTGAAGTCGTTGAAAACGATGATGAGAGATTATTAGAAGATGGTGTTGATGAATATGAAAACATCATTAGTAAAGAGAACTTTATATCTTTTGATGAAGCAAAAGAAATAGACGATAGTTTAGAAATTGGTGATTTCGTTAACTATGATTTAGAGTTTGAAAATATGGGTAGAAATGCTGCTACTATTTTACATAATAACTTTGAATATAGGATTCAAAGATTTCTAGAAGAAACACTTCTTAGTAAATATAAAAACAAAGTTGGAAAGACTATTAGTGGAAGTGTTACAAGAGTTGATAGACAAGAAAATACTTTTGTAGAAATTGGTGAAGTAAGAGGAATGTTACCAAGAAAAAGCAGAATCAAAGGTGAATCATTTAAAGTTGGTGATACTGTAAAAGCAGTTGTTAGAGGTGTAAATATTGATAAAACAAATGGTCTTATTGTAGAAATTTCTAGAACATCTCCTAAGTTTTTAGAATCACTTTTAACATCAGAAGTTCCTGAACTAAAAGATGAAATTATTGCTATTGAAGCAAGTGCTAGAATTCCAGGAAGTAGAGCTAAGATTGCACTTTCAACTACTGATGCACAAGTTGATCCTATTGGTTCAATTGTAGGTGTAAAAGGTGTTAGAATTACAGCAGTATCAAAACAGCTAAGCGGTGAAAACATTGATTGTGTTGAATACTCAAACATTCCTGAAATGTTCATTTCAAGAGCTTTATCTCCTGCTATTATTTCAAGTGTAAAAATTGAAAAATATGCTGAAAATGGTGAAAAAGGAAAAGCTGTTGTAACTATTCCAAGTGACCAAAAGTCTAAAGCTATTGGAAAAGCTGGTTTAAATATAAGACTTGCTTCGATGCTTACAAAATATGAGATTGAGTTAAAAGAAGTTGGTGGAGGATTAGTTGGAAATACTGGAGATCCAAAAGAGAAAGAGAAAACAACTGATACAGCAAGTTTAGAGGCACTATTTAAATAATGGCTAAAATATCAATCTATGATTCAGTAAAAAAAAGAAAAAGTTCCTTTTGAGCCTATAAAAAAAACAATGATGTAAAAATATATGTTTGTGGTCCCACTGTATATGATGATTCACACTTAGGTCATGCACGAAGTGCCATAGCTTTTGACCTTTTACATAGGGTTTTAAAAGCAAATGGTTACAATGTAACAATGACAAAAAAAACTTTACAGATATTGATGATAAAATCATTAAGAAAATGCATGAAACAGGAAGAACATTAGAAGATGTTACACTTCAATATATCAATGCATATAAAAATGATATGGATATCTTAAATATCTTACCAAATACATTAGAGCCAAAAGCAACACAAAACCTTGAAATCATGATTGATATGATAAATGATTTGATATCAAAAGATATTGCCTATAAAATTTCTGATGGTGTATATTTTGATATATCAAAAGATGAAAACTATGGAACTCTTTCAAGTAGAGCAAGTGATGAAAACTCAATTGCAAGAGTTGAAGGAAACAAAGAGAAAAGAAATCCTTCAGACTTTGCTTTATGGAAATTTGAAAAAGCTGATGATGTAGCATATGAGTCTCCTTTTGGTAAAGGACGTCCTGGTTGGCATATAGAGTGTTCTGCAATGATTAACAAACATCTTGCATATAAAGATGAACCTTTTCAAATAGATATTCATGGTGGAGGAGCTGACCTTCTATTTCCACACCATGAAAATGAAGCTGCACAAACTAGATGTTCTACAAAATCAAACTTAGCAAAATACTGGATGCACAATGGTTTTGTAAATATTAATGGAGAAAAAAATGAGCAAATCGCTTGGTAACTCATTTTTCCTAAAAGATATTTTAAAATCATACTCTGGTGAAGTTGTAAGATTCTATCTTCTAACAGCACAATATAGAGCAAACTTTAACTTCAATGAAGAGGATTTAATCGCCTCTAAAAAAAGACTTGATAAATTATATAGAGTTAAGAAAAGAGTTTATGGTGGAGGAAAATCTGCTGTAAATAAAGATTTTAAAACTGATTTACTCGAAGCTTTAAATGATGATTTAAACTCTGCAAAAGCAATGTCTGTAATTGATGAATATATAAATAAAGCAAATGAAACCTTAGATAAAGAACCGAAGAATAAAGCTTTTAAAAAAGAGTTAGTAGCTACCTTTGAGTTTATTGATGAAGTTGTTGGAATAGGTTTTAATGATGCTTACAAATATTTCCAATTTGGAATATCACAAGAAAATATAGAAAATATAGAAAAACTAATAGAAGCTAGAAGCGAAGCTAAAAAAAGCTAAAGATTTTGAAGCTGCGGATAAAATAAGAGATGAAATCTCTACACTTGGAGTTTCTATAATGGATACACCAAATGGTGTAGTTTGGGAAAAGCTATAAAAATATAGCTTTATCCTAATTTTTTTATCATTTTCAAACTCATTTAAAAATTGACGATAGATTTTATTATTCCAGTCTTGAATAATAATTTGTGACCTAAATAAAGCCCATAATTCAATTACAAATATAAACAATATCAAAAACCAGCCTATTTGTATATTTATAAATATTAAAATAGCTCCTAAGATAAATACAAATAAATTAAATATGCCTCTTATCCATTTTTCTAAATAAAAATGATGTAAACCAGTTACAAAAAAAACCAGTTAAGTGTAGCATATGTATCTGGGTCTTTTATTCTTTTTTTAACTTTTGAAAAGAAACTTTTTCTATTAGAATCACTAAGTTTATTAACTCTTGCTCTTAAAAGTTCTTCTTCCTTATCTACCTCTTCTTGAATTAGCAAAACTATTCCTTTTACTTTGTTTGATTATCTTCCTAAAGTGATTATTGCTGATTCTCTGTCCCAAAATAACCAAAATCTTTTTCTTTCAATTATTTGAAATACCATTTGCCAACCATCAGCTGCTAATAAATTAAGTTCAGTTTCGATTTTTTTTAAAGGTAGTCCAGAAGCTCCTAAAAAAATTGTTCCAAGTCCGCCTTCTGCAATATGAACTACCTTATACTCTTTATATCTATTATTTTCCATATAATTTTATCCTTTAAGTTTAATAATAAATTATATGATATATTTGTTTAATAAAAGAGTATTATTATTTATAGACTTTGTATTTTTGAAGGTGTATATCCAGTATATTTTTTAAAAACTTTTATCATATAAGATTGGTCACTAAATCCGCACTCATATGCAATTTCTGAAAGAGAAAGGTTTTTTTTAAGAGAGTGTCTTATTTTATTAACCCTTTTAATTTGTATAAAATTAGCTGGACTTACTTTATAATGTTTTTTTAAATTCTCTTGAAAAATGAAACTTTGATAAACCAGCATTTAAAGAGAGTTTTTCTAATGATAAATCTACATCATTTAAATTTGAATCTATAAAATCAATTGTAGAAGAAAAATCTTTTTTTATTAAGAGTTTGGTTTATTATTTCATTTTCATTTATTGAAGAGTGATTTCTTAACATATAATCTAAAAATTCAATAAGCGAATTATCCATTTGCATTCTATTTTTATCTTTAAACGTATCAAACATAGAGATAAAAAGATAAGAAGCATACTCATCATTTGTATATGAATTGAAATATATTCTTTTTATTATCTCTTTTTGCATAATATCACTTGCGATACTTTTTACTAGTTGCGTAGTAGGCATAATATTTATATGTGACCATGTACTATTATCAGTTGCATGTATTTCGTATGGATTTACTACTTGTATTATCCCTGGTATTATTTTATATTTATCATTCTCATTTTCAAATAGATGTTTACCACTATATACTAAACTAATAGTATACTCTTCATGAAAATGTTTAGGCAAAGTAACATTTTTAAAATTATTATTTACATAAAAAGTATCTATCATATAGTTTCCTGCTACTTTAAAACTCTTTTTGAAGTATCATAAACAAACTCATAGTAGTTATTGTTATTCCAAGTAAACTCTTGTATTACTTCAAGTCCAAGTTTTCTTTTATGAGCTTCATATGAACGTGGATTTATTTTATTTACAAAAGTAACCAATATTTCATATCTTTTTGACATTGAGTCTAATGCAAAGTCAAATAGTTTTTCTAAAACACCTTGACCTCTAAAAGCTTTATCAACACACACTGGTCCATATTGATATGAATTATCTACAGTTATCTCTTTTCCAAGATACTCTAAGTTTGGTAAATCATTTATCATGAATTGAAACATAGGCCACTTTGACCAGTATGCCCATGAAGCTGACATTACGTAAGCTATAACTTCATCATTTTCAACTGCCACAAAGATACCTTGTTCTTGCTCTATAATATCAGCTAACTGCTCTTTTGTAAAAGCAGTTGTAACAAATCCATCTTTTTTTTATCTTCTTCATTTATTGAATCAATTTGATATTTACTATGTAAATTTAAAATACTATCTATGTGAGTTTCATTTGCAATTTCTAAAACCATCTTCTCTCCTATAAAAAAATGATTATAGTAAATAATTGTTTTTTTTGTATAGTAATATATTGCTAAAAGTTTATTTTTTTAACTATTTTAATATCTTTTAAATTTAAGTCTATATAACATGATTTATCATCTTCTAAAGACTCTAAACATGAAGTTTTTATTAGCATCTCTTTATTATCATACTCATCCAAACTTATGTGCAATTCATAATAATCACCACAAAAAGAAATATCTAAAATAGATGCTTTAATTTTAGAACTTTTTACAACATTCATTTTATCTATAGAAATAACAGCTACATTCTCATCACTAATTTTTGCACCTAAATCTTTTAGTAGTTTATTCGGTATTTGATTTATTCTATTTAAAAAGTTTGCTATATACAAAGAATTTGGTTGTTCAAAAAGTTCATACGGTGTGCCAAACTGTTCTATTGTTTTATTATTAATAATTGCAATTTTATCAGACATACTAAGTGCTTCTTTTTGATCATGAGTTACTAAAATTGCACTAAGTCCTAAATCTTTTATAACCTTTTTTTAACCAGACTTTTGTTTTGTGTCTTAATAAAGTATCTAGGTTAGCAAATGGCTCATCTAGTAGTAAAACTTTAGGTTCATAAGCAAGTACTCTTGCAATTGATACACGTTGTTGTTGACCACCACTTAATTCATGAATCTGTTTATGTCTATGTTCAACTAAATCAAACTGCTTTAAAAGTGTATCTACTTTTCTTTGTCTTTCTAGTTTATTTAACTTATAAAGTGCAAATTCAATATTCTCTTTTACATTTAAATGAGGGAATAAAGCATAATCTTGAAATATGTACCCAATATCTTTATGACACTCATTTTTACCCTCTTTTAGTAAACAGTGTTCATTTATAAAAATATCTCCTACATACTCATCTTGTAAAGATGCAATTGATCTTAAAATTGTACTTTTCCCACAGCCACTTGGACCTAAAATAGTTACAATTTCTCCTTGTTTAACTTCAAAAGATACATCTTCCAAGATTCTTGTTTTTCCAAAAGATATCCCAAAATCTTTTACACTTATTCCTATCATAGATTAATCCTTCACCATCTTTCTAGCTAATATAAGTACCGAAACTATTCCAAAACCAACAATAAACATCGCTGGAACTGCTGATTCAAAAATCTGTGCTTGCCCAACTAATTCATGAGAACGTACAGCTAAAGTATCAAAATTAAATGGTCTTAAAACCATCGTTAGAGGAAGTTCTTTTATAACCTCAATAAAAATTACAATAAAACTTACCATCATTGAACCTTTTATTAAAGGAAAAGTTACTTTTACAAAAGTTTGAAAACTACCAATTTGCATAGTCTTACACGCATCATCGTAAGTTTGGGGGGGAATTTTACTAAATCCTGACTCATAATTATTTATTGAAATTGCTATAAATCTTACAATATATCCAAATACAACCGCTATTATAGTTCCACTAACTAAAATGTCAAAACTTTTATCAACTAAAGAGAAAAAACTAAGTATTCCAACTGCTACAACAGCACCAGGAATAGAATATCCAAGTTTTGAAGTTTGAGTTAAACCTTCAGCTAATTTACTTTTATGAAGTCTTACATTATATACAAAAATAAAAGCTAAAATAGTAATCAATGCTGCACTAGATACACCAAGACCTAATGTCTGGTAAAGTAATGTAATAAAATCTTCATCTATAATATCTTCATATGATAAATAAAACCAGTATGACATTTGAGAGAAAGGTAATAAGAAACCAAAAAAGAAAGGAACAAAACATATTATAAAAGCTAATAAATTCTTCTTTCCTGTAAGTTTTTGTTTAGTAATTGGTTTAAAATCTTTACCAGAACTCTTATATCTTTTATTTCTTCTTTGATATTTTTCAATAAAAATCAGTAAAAAAATAAAAAGCATAAGCATAGAAGCTAATTTTGAAGCATCTTCAACACTTCCCATACCAATCCAAGTTCTAAATATACCAGTTACAAATGTAGATACACCATAATAATCCATAACACCAAAATCTGCAACTGCTTCCATAACCGCAAGTATTGCACCTGCAACTATAGCCGGACGAGAAATAGGAATAATTACCTTATAAAATATTTGGAAATTTGTTAAGCCCATTGTTCTAGAGGCATCTATAATTGAACTTGACTCTGCTTTTAAATATGTCTTTGAAATAAGATACACATATGGATATAAAACAAGTGACATCACAATAATAGCACCCTCTATAGACATAACATCTAAAAAAATAGACCTCATTTAATGTTTTGCCCATCAAGCCTAATATGAAAGTTGTAACCGTTCCAGTTATATCAAACATACCACCATATGCATATGCAACTATATAAGTTGGTATAGCAAAAGGAAGAATAAGTGCATAATGAAAAAAATCTTGCACCAGTAAAAGTAAAAAGTGAAGTGATATATGCTGTTGAGAAGCCTAAAATAGAAGTTAAAACTCCAACTCCTATCATAATATATAAAGAATTAAATATATATTCAAATAGTACTGTATCGACTAAATGTTGCCAATTTTCACTACTTGAAAATATATTTGAAAAAAAGTATAAGTGCTGGCACTGAAATAAGTAGTGTTAAGAAAACACTACTTATTGTTAGTTTATTAAAATTCTTCAATTAATTAGTTTTAAAACCTTTCTTATTTCCATCCTGCAAGGTCGAAAATTTTAACAGCTTTTGCATTATTTTCACCTAAAGTGTTAATAGAAATTTTATCATCTTCAAAACTTCCCCCCCAAGATTTAACTAAATCAGAAGGTTCAATTCCAGCTAGAACTGGGTATTCAAAGTTACCAGCAGCAAATAATCCCTGTGCATCTTTAGAAGCTAAAAACTCTATAAACTTAATAGCATTCTCTTTATTTGGAGCAGTTTTAACAACACCTGCACCTGAAACATTTACGTGAGTTCCACCATTTTCAAATTTAGGGAAGAAGATTTTCACTTTTTTTTACAGCTTCTGCTTGTGATGCATCTTTATTTCCTACCATTTTACCAATATAATAAGTGTTTGCAATAGCTATTTTTCCAATTCCATTTGCAATTGCTTTTACTTGATATCTATCATTTCCTTTTGGTTCATTAGCCATATTTGCAACTACGCCTTTAGCCCACTGTAAAGCTTTTTCTTCACCATGGTGTGAAATCATTGCAGCCATTAACGATTGATTATAAGCATTATTTGAAGATCTTACCATAATTTGCCCTTTAAATTTTGGGTTAGCTAAATCTTCATATGTTGATAACTCTTTTTCAATTCCAGTGCCTAATCTATAAACTGCAACTCTTGATCTTTTAGTTAATGAAAACCATTGGTTATCTTTATCTCTTAATTGTGCTGGAATATTTTTATTTAAAACATCAGAGTTTACTGATTGAAAAAGTCCTTGTTCTTTTGCTTTGTATAAACCTGAAGCATCTACAGTAATTAAAACATCTGCTGGTGACTTTGCACCTTCACTTTCAATTCTTTTGATTAAAGCTTTTGCTTTTGCTTTAACCACATTTACTTTAATTCCTGTTTTTTTTCTTCAAACATTTTGAAAAGTTTTTTTTATCTGTATCATAATGTCTAGTAGAATAAACATTTACTTCATTTGCTGCATATACTGAACTTGCTAATACAAGTGCACCTAAAGCCAATTTTTTTTAACATTTTTGTCCTTTATTAATTTCATGTTTTGATAATAGTTATTGAAATTGTAATCAAAGAATACTTAATTAAACCTTAATAATAAGAATGATTATCAGATAAGAATGTGAGTAAAAAAGGAAAGATGAAACCATCTTTCCCTTTTATAAATAAAACTTATATTAAGTTCTAATGTTTTGCGTAAGCTGCGTCAGTTACGTCTTGAGTATTTACAATATATGGAACTAATGCCATATGTCTTGCTCTTTTAATAGCTTTTTCAACCATCTCTTGAGCATTCTTAGAGTTACCTGTAAGTCTTCTAGGCATAATTTTACCTCTTTCACTCATAGATAGCTTTAATAAATCAGTGTTTTTATAATCAATGAAATCAATTTTCATCTCAGTATATTTACAATATTTTTTTTCCGTATTTTCTTCTTTCTGCCATTTTCTTATCCTCTTATTTTCTAGAAAGGTATTTCATCATCATCAATATCAATTTCAGGTATTTTTTTGTTCTGGCATTTGTTGTGTACCAGAATTCATACCACCATAATTATTTTGACCCATATTGTTTTGAGGTGCTTGACGCTGTTCGTACTGATTAGCTTGTGGATTATAT
>JDSG01000101.1_pt1 | contig 28063 bp, 37 predicted proteins | sample 199341 | NCBI WGS metagenome assembly JDSG01 (sample SAMN02584197, study PRJNA231836) | bioreactor metagenome | isolation source: continuous culture bioreactor short generation time transfer1 day 52 after... | place: Germany: Bremen | reverse complement strand
CTTACAGACAAGGTGATCGCCCGCAGGGTGATAGACCGCCTTACAGACAAGGAGACAGAGATCGTCCCCCCCAAGGTGACAGACCGCCTTACAGACAGGGTGATAGAAATCGTCCACAAGGCGATAGACCGCCTTACAGACAAGGTGATCGCGACCGTCCTCAAGGTGACAGACCTCCATACAGACCTGGCGGACAGGGTGGACGTCCACAAGGTGACAGACCTCCTTACAGACCCGGCGGTGCAGGAAGACCAAAACCGGGTGAAGAGTCGGGTACTTTAGCACCTGAAAAGAAGAAGGTGATGAAGGATAAGCCGAAAGCTGCTCCTATTGAAACCAAGAAGGTTAAAACACCTGTTCAGAAGAAAGAGAAGAATATACATAAAGGTCTTGATGAGGGTATCGAACTGTTCGAACTTGAGCAGGAGATACTTAAATCAGATGATACATCATCAGATTACAAGGAAGCTCCTGAAGAAGTTAAACCTGCCGCAGAGTCTACTCCTACAAGGAGAACTCCTCAGCAGAACTATCAGAACAACCATGATAATAGAAGAAAATACGGCAGAAAGCCTAAAGGCAAAAAGAGAGAGCCGCAGGCTGATGCAGTTATAGTGAGACCGTCCAGCATTGTTATCGGTGAGAATATTATTGTTTCAGAGCTTGCTAAGCTTATGGGTGTCAAAGCAACAGAGCTTATCAAAAAGCTTATGCTCATGGGTACTATGATAAGCGTGAATCAGGCTATCGATTCCGATACAGCTGTTATTCTCGGAAGCGAGTGGGGGGGTATAGAGGTTAAGGTTAAATTCCTTTCAGAGGATGATCTTATCCCTGTACATGAAGATAACGATGAGGAGCTTGTATCAAGACCTCCTATCGTTACTGTTATGGGACACGTTGACCATGGTAAAACATCTCTTCTTGACCGTATCAGACAAACTGCTGTTGCTGAAGGAGAAGCAGGCGGAATTACACAGCACATCGGTGCGTATGAAGTGAAAATGAATAAAGGGACAATAACTTTCCTTGATACACCGGGACACGAGGCTTTCACTACTCTCAGGGCGAGAGGAGCATCTGTGACCGACGTGGTAATCCTTGTGGTTGCTGCTGACGACGGTGTTATGCCGCAGACAAAAGAGGCTATAGATCACTCGAAAGCTGCAGGTGTTAAACTTATTGTTGCTATTAACAAAATAGATAAAGAGAATGCTAACCCTGATATGGTTCGTACTCAGCTTGCTGATCATGAAGTTATATCAGAGGAGTGGGGGGGCGGAGATTATCAGTTCCAGCAGATATCTGCTAAGGCTAATCTGCATATTGAGGACCTTCTCGAAAGAGTTCTCCTTGAGGCTGAGCTTCTTGAACTGAAAGGCAATCCGAATGCTTATGCAGAAGGTATCGTTATCGAGTCGAAGCTTGATAAACAAAAGGGTGCTGTTGCCACAGTGCTTATCAACAGAGGAACACTTAAGAAGGGTGATAACTTTGTAGTAGGTACTGAGTACGGTAAAGTAAGAGCCATGTTTAACTATAAAGGCAACTCGATAAAAGAAGCGGGACTATCTGTTCCTGTTGAGATTATGGGATTCAGCGGCGTACCTCAGTCCGGAGACAGATTTGTCGTCACCCCCCCTGATGAGAAGACAGCCAGACAGGTTGCAGAGCTTCGTATGGAAGAGTTCCGTAAGAAGAATTTTGCAGAGAAATCTGCTGTCAGTCTTGCTGATCTATTTAGCAAGATCAAAGAGGGTGAGCTTAAAGAACTCAATATTGTCCTCAAAGCTGATGTTCAGGGTTCACTTGAAGCACTGAAATCATCACTTGTAAAACTTTCCAACCCTGAAGTTAAAGTTAATATCATCTCCAGCGGAGTCGGCGGTATATCAGAGAATGATATAATCCTTGCTACAGCTTCAAACGCCGTTGTTATAGGATTTAACGTCCGTCCGGGTGTTCAGGCGAGAGTCAAGGCGGATCAGGAAGGTATAGAGCTGAACCTTTACTCTGTTATCTATCAGGCTATTGATGATGTTAAGCAGGCTATGGAAGGTATGCTTGATCCTTCAAGCCGTGAGCAGGTTATCGGACGTGCGGAAGTTCGTCAGGTATTCTCAGTGCCTAAGATAGGCAAGATTGCAGGTTCTTACGTTACAGACGGAAAAGTACAGAGAAATGCACAAGTCAGAGTTGTAAGAGACTCAATTGTTATATATGACGGCGTACTTTCATCACTGAAACGCTTTACTGATGATGCAAAAGAAGTTGCACAAGGTTACGAGTGCGGTATAGGTGTTGATAAATACAACGACCTTAAAGAAGGGGGGGATACATTCGAGTTTTACATTATGGTAGAAGAGAAGCGTACTCTTGAGGATGTTCGCAAGGACTCAGAAAAGAGAGAAAAAGCTGAGGCCGATGCTGCTGCTAAGGCGGAAGCGGACGCTAATAAATAATATTTGCCAGTATTGCTAAAAAAAGCATATTATAAGTCACTGCGAGGAGGGATTAACCCCCCCGACGCGGCAGTCTTATAAGTTGCATTACGCAGTGGAGTTTGAAGACCACTTCGCTTTGCTCGTAATGACGAGGCTGATATTATGGTAATAGGTAGTGTAGTTTATACACTGGCAATAGAGCAGGCCTTTTCGCTGAAAGATAAAAGAAGCGTTTTGGAAGGTCTGAAAAAAAACGATTAACAAATAAGTTTAACATTGCGGTGAGTGAGGTCGGTTTACACGACACATGGAACCGCAGTGAACTGGCCGTTGTAACGGTTTCGCCCGACAGAAAGAGTTGATCAGGTATTATCCAAGGTCACTCTTTTTGTGGAAGATTATGGCGAGGCTGTGCTTCTGGACATAGAACAGGAGATTTTCTAATTGAGAGACAGAAGAGTAGCAGAGCTTTTACGCACTGAAATAATGGATATCATTTTGAAAGAGGTCAACGACCCTAAGATAAAGGATGTTGTACTGACCAAAATCGATGTAACCAAAGACCTCTCATTAGCAAAAGTCTACTTCAGCACTTATAACAAAAGTGCTAAAGAAGGTATTGAGCGTGGACTGAACAGATCCGCAGGGTTTATCCGACACTGCATTCTGAAAGGTCTGAGCATGAAAAAAAGTACCTACCCTCCGCTTTATCTATGACGATTCAGGAGATTATGGCCAGAAGATTGATAACCTGTTAAACAAGGTCAATCACGGGCAATAATGAATGGCGTACTAAACATTTACAAAGAGAAAGACCTTACATCATTCGCAGTAGTGAAAGCCGTCAGGCGTATTACCGGAGTGAAGAAATGCGGTCACCTGGCACACTTGATCCTCTCGCAGAAGGGGGGGTTTTACCTGTGTGTGTGGGCTATGCTACTAAGCTCGTAGACTATATGATGGCTACTGATAAAGAGTATGTCGCACAGTTTGAGCTTGGGTATAGCACTGACAGTTTTGATGTAACAGGTAATGTTCTTGAAAGAAATGACGATATCAAACCTTCGAAAGAAGAGGTTGAGAAAGTCTTTGCATCATACGTGGGCGAACCTGAGCTTACCATTCCGGCATATTCTGCCGTGAAGATAAACGGTAAGAGAGCCTACGAACTTGCCAGAAAAGGCGAGATAGAAGATGCAGGACGCAGAACTATGAAGATAAATGACATATCTCTGATGGATTATGAATATCCTGAGGGTATGTTTAGAATGTCCTGCTACAAAGGTACATACGTTCGCAGCGTGATACATGAAGCAGGGATAAAGCTTGGGACTTACGGGGGGGTAATGAAAGGGCTCATCAGAACTGTGAGCGGTGCATTTGACCATACTAAGTCTTACAAACTTGCAGAGCTCGAGCAGATGAAAGAGGACGGCGAGCTTGAGAAGGCTTTCACCTCTGTTGTTGACGCAACAGGCTGGCCTGTGGCTGTTATACACCCTGACGCTGTTAAGCTTGTGAAGAACGGATGTTCCGTGAAGAGCCACAACTATATAAAACTGCCTGACGGTACATCTGACATGTTCTTTATGGCTGCACCTGACGGGGGGGAGTTACTGGCTTTTGCGGAGTATAACAGCGGGAGCACATCACCGCTAAAGATAGTAAAACTGCTGACATAAACTGCTTATGTCGCCTTATAACGGATTTTAACCGATACGAAGCAAAGTCAGGATGAAATAATTCTGACAATTTGTAGAATCGGTTTAGACACAATAAATAAAATTTACCTTAGGAGGTAAAAGCAAAATGGTAATGACTAAAGAACGCAAAAATGAGGTAATCGCGACTCACAAAACACACGATAAAGATACAGGTTCTCCGGAAGTGCAGGTAGCTCTTCTTACAGAAAGAATCACATATCTCACAGACCACTTCAAAACTAACCCAAAGGATCACCACTCAAGACGTGGTCTTCTCCTTCTCGTTAGTCAACGTAGAAAGCTTCTCGATTACGTTAAGAAGAAAGATTATATGAGATACAAAAAATTAATCGATACACTCGGTATAAGGAAGTAATGGTTTAAAACATGGAAAAAAATATCCAGAATTTTACTATCACACTAAGTGATAGCTCAGAAGAAATTATTTTTGAGACGGGCTGGAAAGCCAAGCAAGCAAACGGTAGTGTATGGATGAAACAAGGGGGGGGACTGTTGTTCTCGTTACTGCTGCAGGTAAAAAGACTGCATCAGAGAATCAAGGTTTTTTTTCCCTCTTACTGTTAACTATTTAGAAAAATTTTATGCCGCCGGTAAGATCCCGGGCGGATTCTTTAAAAGGGAAGCAAAACCTACTGACAAAGAGACTCTTACATCAAGACTGATAGACAGACCTCTTCGTCCTATGTTCCTGACGGATTCAGAAACGAAACACAGATAATCGCTCAGGTCGTGTCATATGACGGTATTAACTCACCTGATATGCTCGCAATGAACGGTGCTTCTGCTGCTCTTATGATTTCAGACATCCCTTTCAACGGACCTGTTGCAGGTGTTCGTGTGGGCCGTCTGAATGGTGAGCTTGTTATCAACCCTTCTGATGAAGTTATCGATGATCTCGACATGAATATCATCCTCACAGGTACAGACGATGCTATCGTTATGGTTGAGGCCGGTATGGATACAGTCAGCGAAGAAGAAGTTATCGAAGCTCTCCAGTTCGGTCATGAAAACATCAAAAAGCTTGTTGCAAAACAGAATGAGATGGTGGCTGCTCTCGGTAAAGAGAAATTCGAATACACAAGCTTCTGTGTTGCTGACGAACTTGTTGACGAGGCGATGGGCGAGCTTTCTGCTAAGCTGAAAGAGGCTCTCGTTATCCCTGCTAAACTTGAGAAGTACGAAGCACTTGACAAGATTGGTGAGGAATACCTCGAAGCTATGAAAGAGAAGATCGGCGAAGAAGATTTCGACGCTTCACTTTACAAAGATATCTACCATGAAGTTGAGAAGAAGGCTTTCAGAGACTTCACTATCGACTCTAAAACACGTATTGACGGACGTTCATATACAGACATCCGTGATATCGATATCGAAACAAGACTTCTCCCTATGTCACACGGTTCAGGTCTCTTCACTCGTGGTGAGACACAGGCTCTCGTTGTTGCTACACTTGGTACTAAGACTGATACTCAGATCCTTGACACCATCTATGGCGACGGAAAGAAGCGTTTTATGCTTCACTACAACTTCCCTCCATTCTGTGTGGGTGAGGTTGGTTTCCTCAGAGGTCCAGGACGTCGTGAAATAGGTCACGGAGCACTTGCCGAAAGAGCATTATCATATGTTCTTCCTGATGCAGATGATTTCCCGTATACAATCAGAATAGTATCAGAAGTTCTTGAATCTAACGGTTCATCTTCTATGGCTACTGTTTGTGGCGGTTGTCTTGCACTTATGGATGCAGGTGTACCTATTAAAGCTCCTGTTGCCGGTGTTGCTATGGGACTTATCTATGAAGGTGCTGACAGATTTGCTGTCCTTTCCGATATCCTCGGAACAGAAGACCACCTCGGCGACATGGACTTCAAAGTTACCGGTACTAAAGACGGTATCACAGCTCTACAGATGGATATCAAGATCGAAGGACTCTCTAAAGAACTCCTCGAAACTGCTCTTGGTCAGGCGAAGGAAGCAAGAATGCACATCTTAGGCAAGATGACAGATCACCTTCCTGCACCTAATGAAGATCTCGCTCCTACAGCTCCTAGATATGTAACTATGAAGATCAACCCAGAGAAGATCGGAATGGTTATCGGACCTGGAGGAAAGATGATCAAATCTATCATCGAAGAGTCAGGTGCTGCTATCGACATCGACGATACAGGTACAATCAATATCTTTGCTGCCGACAAGGCTTCTATCGACATAGCTGTCGGTAAGGTTAACGAGATAGTAGCAGAGGTAGAAGATGGCGGTGTTTATAATGCCACAGTTAAGAAGATCATGGAGTATGGTGCATTTGTAGAAATGATACCTGGACATGAGGCACTTCTTCATGTTTCCCAGTACAGCCACGAGCGTATTAACTCTATTGCTGATTTCCTTGAAGTTGGCGATAAAGTAGACGTAAAAGTTGTAGGGAAAGACCCTAACGGCAGATTTAAACTCTCCAGAAAGGTTCTCCTCGAAAGACCTGCCAAAGAAGAGAAAAGCGAAGATTAATAATTAAGTCACTGTGTAGCACTCTTAGGTCAAACTAAGAGTGCTTAATCTAAAAGACTCGCAATAACAAAATATTCTCAAAAAGGGAAGGCTTCGGCTTTCCCTTTTTTATATCTATATGTATTTTTATTGATAGTGAATTATTTTTTATGTAAAATAAATAATTATTTAAACTATTATTTAAAAGAGAGGTTTAGTTATGTTACGAGTCTTTGCTATCTTATTAATTCCATTAATATTTTTATGATTACTGCATGTGGCGTGGAGGGGGGGCAGTTCAACTTCTAACACAACCACATTAACAGAAACTACTGCGAACTTTTCAGGAACACCGATTGCTGTCACTATTGATAACAGCGGCAATGCTAAAGTCACTTCAGGAAGTTTAATAGACACTGTTTTTAACCTTAATGTACAAAGCTTAAATAACTCTATTATAGATAATTTAGAGATAGCATATACAGAGGATGACGGCCTTGCCATGTTTTTTTTGAACGATGTAAGCGGTGATTTTAGCGATGCAGTTATGATTGGTACTCCAGCTGAATTAGCTGCAAGAAATGCAGGCAGATCAACAAATACATCACTTAATATCGAGCTTGAGGAATCTCAGGGATCTACAGTTGGTTTTACTGAGGATGCATATGAATTTAATAATTTCTATATGACACTTAGCGGTAGAACAGGCAGCAACTGGGAAACAGGCTGCTATACTCCTGCTGAAATGATTACGCTACTTTCAAATACATATAAAGTAACTATGGAGAATGACTATTCTCTACTTCGCATAACTGGTCCTCTTGCTCTAACAAATCATAGAAATGTGAGATTCAAATCGAATACCATGAGTGCAGCAAATAGTTTTGCCAGTAAGTTTAACTCTAGGCTTGCTTTCATATTGGATGATGATATTTCAAATCTGGCATCTGAGTATATGTATCTTTCATGTTATATACCGGAGTCTGACAATCGCCTTGGAGTATCATTAAAACTGAGCTCAATATGCGAAGTTGAGCGTGGTGCATCAGCTTGTGATTCGCTGAATAATACTAATACGCCCCCCCCACAATCAGTGGCACTCCTATTACACAGATAACTGCTGAATCTTCTTATAGCTTTATTCCTGTTAGTGATGATGCAGAGAATAACGTATTAACCTTCAGTATTGTAAATAAGCCTGCATGGGCATCATTTAGTACAGCTACTGGTGAGCTTAGCGGTACACCTACCAACTCTAATGTGGGAACAACAGCTGATGTTACTATAAGTGTTTCTGATGGTGAATATACAGTAGCTCTTACAAAATTTAATGTGACAGTTAATTACTACAACTCCCCCCCGCCTCAGATTTCAGGAACACCCGCTACAGATGTAACCGCTGATTCAGTCTATAGTTTTGTACCAACAGCGTCAGATGCTGATGGAGATAATATGACATTCAGCATAGTCAATAAACCTTCTTGGGCATCATTTGATACGTCAAACGGTACACTCTCAGGAACACCTGTGAATGCTGATACTGGCACTACAAATGACGTTACAATAAGTGTTACTGACGGTAATGAAACAGTGGCATTGACAGCTTTTGCTCTGACAGTAAATTATCATAACTCCCCCCCACCTTCAATAACCGGTACTCCAGTAGCACACATTGTATATGGTAATGCATACAGCTTTACTCCTGGTAGTAGTGATGCTGATGGTGACGGACTTACTTTCAGCATAGTTAATAAACCCTCATGGGCAAGCCTAAACACAAGTACGGGTGCTCTTACAGGAACTCCTACAGCCGCAGAGAGTGGTTATTACTCAAATATTGTCATTAGTGTTACAGACGGAATAGATACTACTGACCTTGAAGCATTTGATATATCAGTGTTTTTTTCCTGTTTATAAAACGGGGGGGGTAACAGCAGTTTACCAAGCTAATGACGATGGTTCGTATCAGGCAGGACAAGCTATGAACTACACCAGAGCCGGTGATATAGTTACTGATAATAATTCAGGAATGATGTACCAGGATGATGCAGGGACCCCCCTGCAAGATTTATGACTTTAGCCGATGGTACGAGCTACTGTGAGACTCTCTCTTTGGGAGGCTACGACGACTGGAGATTGCCAACACCGCTTGAGTTTGTTTATGCTACTGATTTTACACTGTCCTCAAGAGTGCTTGAGGCAACTTTTGTGAATGAAGAGAACGGTTCGTCCTATACAAACCAAGAAGTTCCGTTTAATACAACAAACCAGTTTATCTTTCAGCATTCTGAAGGGTACTATGTGGAAGATGCTAAAACAGACACAAATAAAATAAGATGTGTAAGGGGGGGTGGTTTACCACTAAGTAGTTTTGTTAGAGATGACGCTAACGACATTGTTATTGACTATACAACGGGCTTGATGTGGCAAGATAACCTTGACGCTGCTGGTACTGTTGCAAATTATCAAGCAAGCATAGATACTTGTGAAGCTTTAACTTTAGGTGGATACAACGACTGGAGAGTTCCTAATATTAAAGAAGGATCAACAATTTATGATAATAATGTAACTTCTCCATCAGTGCAGAGCGTATTTCAAAATATACCGGGTAGTGCTGTAAAGACAAATACCTCCACATCATATGCCATCTTAACTACTGCAGTGCATTCATTGGCACAATACTATGGATACTCTGGAGTAAATATGAAGGATGCAACTGCTGGAATAAGGTGTGTCCGAACAATAAATTAAACTTATACTTTAGGGGGGGAGGGCTTCGGCTCTCCCTTTTTTTTATTGTGCAGATTTATATTCACGTGTAGAATTGCATTCTTATTTTTATAAAGGATACTGAATGCGTACAATTTTAGATATAAATAATATCCCTGTGATATATGAGAATGTGTCTGATACGTCAGGACTTTTCACCATGTCGGTCTTTTTCAAAAGAGGTTCGGTTCATGAGCCTGATGAGCTTAACGGTGTTTCACACCTTATAGAACACATGGCATTCCGCAAGACAAGAGATTATTCATCAGAAGATATAAGCAGACTCTCCGAGATGTATGGCGGCTACCTGAATGCATACACTTCAAAAGAGGTCACATCATTCTATATCAAAGGTTTTAAAGAGAATTTAGAGCTGTTCATCAGACTGATGGCTAATATCAGTTTCTATCCTGAATTCACAGAAAAGGATCTCAAGCAGGAGAAGAGCATTATTGTCGACGAGATAAACTCAACAATGGATAACCCTGAGGAGTTTCTCGGCGAGATTGCTGAAGAGAAGTTTTTCGAGGGCTGTTTGCTGCAAAATACTGTCTCGGGAACAACAGATGCTGTCGAATCGATATCACTTGAGGCACTGAAAACCTATTATAAAGAAAACTTTACCCCCCCTGAGAACTGCGTAATAGCCGTCTGCGGCGATGTGTCGCTTGATGACGTGTCTGAGTATATTTCGGATTTCTTTCCGCAAGGGGGGGAATACAAAGAACAACAAAAATCTGACTTTCAGATTACATATAATCAGTTTAATTATGATAACAATTTTAAATCAGATCAGGTGTATGCACAGATAATGTATCCTGCGTTCCCTTATAAGGATGACCGCAGGTTCGCTCTGGGCGGTCTCAGTATGGTGCTTGGAGGCTTGATGAGTTCCAGACTGTTTCAGCAGGTGCGTGAAAAGCGTGGACTTTGCTACAACATAGAGAGCGAAACTGTCCTGTATACCAGCGGCGGTTACCTTAATATTATGTTTTCCTGTGCCAGAAAAAAAATAGCGACGAAGTGATAAAACTTACTAATGCAGAGATGGACAAACTGCTCAATGACGGGATAACAGAAGACGAACTTACTATGGTTAAGAATCAGCTTAAGTTTTCGTACTATTCAAATTTTGAAAGTCTGGAGAGCAGGGTGCAGATGAACTTCAGACACCTGCATCACCATGGACACCTGCTTGACAGAAAATATATATTAGGACTTGTTGACTCTTTAAGTGCTAAAAGTGTAAACTTGGTCGCAGAAGACCTATTAAGTAAGGAGTACAGCCTATGCAGACTCTTACCGTAAAGATTAAAGCTGATGATAAATCATTAATACCTGAATATAAATCTCCTCTTGCCGCAGGTGTCGATCTCATGGCATCAGGTGACGGAGAAATAGCCTCAGGAGCATATACGCTTGTTAAAACAGGTATATCCATAGAACTCCCCCCCGAAGGTTATGAGGCTCAGGTCAGACCACGCAGCGGACTCGCACTCAAGCAGGGTGTGACGGTTTTAAATACTCCAGGAACAATAGATGCAGACTACAGGGGGGGTGAAATAGGTGTTATACTTATTAATCACGGTAGTGAAGTTTTTAAATATACTAAAGGCGACCGTATAGCCCAGATGGTGATAGCTCCGGTTGTTCAGGCTGAATTTATTCAGTCGGACGATCTTTCAGACACAGCCAGGGGGGGTGCAGGCGGCTTTGGACATACAGGTGTATAACACCGAATTTATGAAATCAGGCAGGTAACGGAATATGAAAGTTTATGAGTTTAATGTCAAGACGAAGCTTCCAGAGAGACTTAAACCGCTTCAAGATATAGCACACAACCTCTGGTACGGTTGGACATGGGAAGCCAGAGAGCTTTTTCGTATGATCAGTTATGATCTATGGGAAGAGTGTGAGCACAACCCTGTGTGGGTTCTGTCGAAGCTGACAGAGAAGGATTTTAACAGACTGATAGCCGACCCTGTTTTTATGAATTTCATGGTGAACGTTCATGAAAAACTTAAAGAATATGAGTCACTTCCAAAATGGTTCGACCTTGCACATAAAGAGAAGAGAACCGAAGAAATGTGTGTTGCATATTTCAGTGCAGAGTACGGCATACACGAATCAGTTAAACTTTATTCAGGTGGTCTCGGTGTTTTATCCGGCGACCATTGTAAATCTGCAAGTGACCTAGGACTGCCTTTCATCGCAGTAGGTCTGCTCTATAGAAACGGTTATTTCCATCAGTATCTTAATACCGACGGCTGGCAGCAGCAGTCTGTCCCTTATAACGAGTTCCACCGTATGCCAATGAGGCTTGTGGAGGACGACAAGGGCGAGCCGCTCATGGTTCATGTTAAGATGGCCGAGCGTGATGTCGCAGTCAAGATATGGGAGATGCAGATAGGTGTAATCTATCTTTATCTGCTTGATACGGATGTTATGACCAACCATTCCGAAGACAGAAAGATCACTGGACAGCTCTACGGCGGTGATACTGAGATGCGTATCAAACAAGAGGTTATCCTCGGTATAGCAGGTGCGAGAGCATTGAGGGCTATGGGTAAGAAACCGACTGTTTACCACCTTAATGAAGGGCATCCGTCTTTCGCGGCACTTGAGCGTATCAGACAATATGTTTCCGAAGGCTCAATGTCAAAAAAAGCTGCCGAAATAGTTAAAAAGAGTACACTGTTTACGACACATACACCTGTTCCTGCGGGATTTGATGTGTTTAGTGTTGAGCAGATTAAAAGATATCTCGGACCTATCTTTCAGGAGACAGGGTTCAATATAAATCAGCTTATGGGGGGGTTCGGACGTGAGAACCGTTCGACGAGACAGAAGGTTTTGCTATGGCTATATGCGGTATCAGGCTTTCTACGTTTCGCAACGGTGTGAGTGCCTCCATGGGAAGGTATCCAGAGAGATGTTCAAGAAGCTGTGGAATAATGCACTGGAGGAGTATGTACCTATCGGGCATGTGACAAACGGTGTCCACCTCCCTACATTCATAGCTGAAAATTTCAAAACACTATACACACGATACATGTCAGAGGCGTGGATTTCCAAGCCTTACGACTTTGATGTATGGAACGATATAGAAAAAAAATTCCTGATTCTGCACTCTTTGAAGCCAAGGAGAAACAGAGGAACAGGCTGGTAATGTTTGCACGTGAAAGGCTGAGAAAACACCTTATAAACAGCGGCGGTACTGCCAGTGAAGTCTCTAATGCAGATGATGTTCTCAGCTCTGACTGCCTTACCATAGGCTTTGCCAGAAGATTTGCCACATATAAGCGTGGTTATCTCCTTTTCATGGATGAAGAGAGGCTGGCTAAGATATTGAATAACCCTGAGAGACCTGTTCAGATTATCATTGCAGGTAAGGCTCACCCTAAAGACGACGGCGGTAAGGAGATTATCAAAAAGATATTCCATATCTGCCGTAAGCCTGAATTCAGAGACAGAGTAATGTTTATCGAGGATTATGACATCGAAGTGGCAAGACACCTTGCCCACGGTGTTGATATATGGCTGAACACTCCGAGAAGACCAATGGAAGCCTCAGGTACATCAGGCATGAAGATTGCCGCTAACGGCGGTCTGAACTTCTCTATCCTTGATGGATGGTGGGACGAGGGCTACAACGGAGAGACAGGCTTTGCCATAGGTGCAGGTGAGCAGTATGATAAGGAGCAGTATCAGGATTATATAGAGAGTATGGAAATCTATGACAAGCTGGAAAACGAAATCGTACCTCTTTTCTACAGCCGTGACAGAATGGGTGTCCCAAGAGAGTGGATGCATATGATGAAGCAGGCTGTGAAAGTTTGTGCGGCATATTTCAACACATCCAGAATGGTTATGGAGTATACGGATAAGTTTTATGTCCCTCTGCACAATCTTCACACTGAAGTGGCAAAGAATAACTATGGAAACATAGATAAGTTTCTTGAGTGGAAAGATAATGTTATATCAGGATGGGACGGTGTTGCTCTGAGCTATACCAACGTGCAGGCCGACAACATGGAGATGGGATCATCCGTCGTGTTTGAAGCATCTGTGGTGTCACCGAAGATCAATCATGAAGAGCTGTCTGTTTATGCCGTGGTGGATTTCGACGGCGAGAGCGGGGGGGTGCTCAAAAATCCTGAATTCATTAAGCTTGAGCATATAGATGACAATAACGGCGGACATTACTACAAGGCAGAATACAAGATTGAGAAGGCTGGAAAGATGAAAGTCGGCTTTGCCGTATTGCCTGTGCACGAATATATAAAGAATATATTTGAGCTTAATATGGTTAAATGGGCTTAAAGTATTAGTTTATGTTCCATTGCTAAAATACTGTTGATAAAAACATAAGAGGCGTGTGTCGTTCGATGCACGCCTTTCTTTATACTGCAAAATTTCATCTTTATCTTTCCAGAAAAGAGCGTATGCTTATCTAAAATATTATCTGGATTATTGTAATGACCGATGCTTCAAACAGACAGATGTATGTCTTCCTGCTGATACTTAATATTGCGGCTTTTGTCGGCTTTCAGAGCTGGAGTTCCATGTTTAATAACTTTGCAGTGGAAGTCGGTAATATCAATGGTTATCAGATGGGGGGGATTATACAGTCTCTCAGGGAAGTCCCTGGGTTTCTGGCACTGCTTGTTATACTTGCCATCATTATGCTCCCTGAACATAAGCTCGCCTCTGTCAGTATTATAACTCTCGGCGGTGGAGTGGCTCTCACAGGTTCATGCCGAGTTTTACGGCTGATAATCACGACGGTTATCATGTCCTTCGGTTTCCATTATTACGAAACAGTTAACCAGTCACTAACCATACAATACTTTGATAAGAAGACTTCGCCACTGGTCTTTGGAAGGATGCGGAGTATCGCCGCAGGTACAAATGTTATCGCAGGCGGACTCGTAATCGGACTGCTTACATTTATGGAATATAAGTATATCTATCTGATAGCAGGCGGACTTGTTATGGTGGCAGGTTTTTACTGCCTGACACTGGACCCGACTGACCCTAATAAACCTGTCCAGAAGAAGAAGCTGTACCTTAAGAAAAAGTATTGGCTTTACTATATGCTTACATTCCTTTCAGGAGCCAGAAGGCAAATCTTTGTGGCGTTCTCCGTCTTTTTAATGGTGGAGAAATTCAATTTTTCTGCCACAGAGGTTGCAGGGCTTTTTATTTTCAATAATGTAGTGAATTATTTCTTTAACCCGTTAATAGGCAAGGGTATAAATAGATTTGGTGAGCGTAAAATGCTTAGTCTGGAATACATGACACTCGTTTTTGTCTTCACTGCATATGCATTGACCGACAGTAAATGGATAGTAGCTTTCCTGTACATACTCGATCATATTGTATTTAATTTTGCTATATCTATCAGAACATTCTATCAGAAGATAGCAGACCCCCCCGAAGACTTTGCCAATGGTATGGCAATGGGCTTCACTATCAACCATATAGCCGCTGTATTCATCCCTGTTATCGGCGGAGCTCTCTGGCTGCTCGACTATCGGATATCCTTCTTTTCAGGTGTTGTGCTGGCTATGATATCGCTGATCTTTGTCCAATTTATAGACAAAGAAATAGCCAAGTCCGATGCGGAAGCAGTCTAAAGTAACCTTTCTCTTGCTGGATGTAAAAACCTCTTGTATCATAATGATATATGGGGGGGGTATCTTTGATCGAAATCAACAGAAACGGAGTCATCGTAAAGAGTTATGAAAACGCACCCGAAGGGGGGGTGGACTGTTTCGTCACCACAAAAACGGGCGGTTATAGCGAAGGGTGTTTTTCTTCAATGAATATGGCTGTTTATACTGATGATGATCCGAAGAGAGTCATTAAAAATACTGAACTTTTAAAGTCCTCATACGGTCTTAAAAGCTCGCCACGCTCCTGCAGGTTCATGGAAATCTTGTCCACGAAGTGAACTCGGATAATTTTGCTGACGTGCTTTTCAGAGAGGGTGACGGGCTGTTTACCACAGAGCCGGATATGGCACTGGGCATCTTAACCGCTGACTGCTATAACCTTTTCCTCGCCGGAAACAAAGGCGTAGCGGCTCTTCATTGCGGACATAAATCCGTTTCGGCAGATATTATGTCTGAAGGTGTCAGGATGTTTGAAAAACATGGGGGGGATTTTCCTATATTTGCAGGGATAGTCCGGGTATCTCAGGAGAGAATTACGAGGTAGGCAAAGAGCTGGCGGACAAGTTTTCAGCGATATGCGAAAAGGCCGTAACAGAGACCGACGGCAGGTATCATCTTTCTCTGAGAACAGTTATTGAAGAGAATTTAAAATCCAAAGGGATTAATAATATAGAGCATTTAAATGCATGTAGCTTTGCTGATAACAGCTTATATTCCTATCGTAGAGACAACGGCAGAACTGGTCGTATGATAGGTGTTATTGTGAGGAGAGATCGTGTTTAAAGACAGGCTGGAAGCCATAAGAAAAGGGATAGAGGAGACGAAGAGCAGGGCAGGTTTAACCAATGAGGTGACGATCGTAGCCGTGAGTAAACGTTTTCCCCCCCTTGAAGACATAGTTAATGCTTATGAGACGACAGGGCATACCGTATTTGGTGAAAACCGTATTCAGGAGGCACTGGATAAGGCATCTGAGCTTACGAAATATCCCGATATCGAAATACATTTCATAGGGCATATACAGACGAATAAGATTAAATACCTAAAAGGTAATTTTTCACTGATACATTCAGTGGATTCTGTTAGGCTCGCAGAGCTTATGCAGGGGGGGCAGTTTGAGAAGATTGACCGTGTGCAGGATGTGCTTGTGCAGGTGAATATTGCCGATGATGAAAACAAATCAGGCGTTGGTGCTGAAGGTGTTTTGAGATTTGTGATTATGTTATGCAGGCGGACAGCTTAATCTGAGAGGGCTTATGATGATGCCGCCTCTGGTCGACGATGTTGAGGATAATAGAGTCTATTTTGCTGGTATGAAAAAAAACTATTTGACAAGTGTAATGATATAAAGGGATACAATATGGATACCCTTTCAATGGGGGGGATGAGTGACGATCATTTAATCGCTGTTGAAGAGGGGGGGAGCACGATGGTTCGTGTCGGTACTGCATTATTTGGTCAAAGAGAGTATTAAGAGGTAGTTATGGGACTTTTACAAACAGTTATAAAGTTTTATCTAATAGTTTTACTTTTCAGAACCGTTATGACAAGGCAGGAGCTGTATTTTAATCCGCTGGGAAAACTGGTGGCTAAAATGACCGACCCCCCCGTTTTGGAGAAGGCGTTTAAGCTGACAAAAAAGAGTGCTGACAATATGCTGCCGCTGTTTTTTTTCTGGCGGCTGTTGCATTGGAGACTGTGGTTATCTTTATGCTGACAGGAGCCAGTTTGCCTGTTGCGTTCCTATACGGGCTTGCTGATATATTGGTCTTCTTAATGATATTCTATATAGTGAGTGTGATCATAGGCAGCTTTGCGAATAACTCTCAGATGAGTCATTATGCTATGTTCTTTCACAGGCTTGCGTCTGTCTGGGTGAAGTTCACCAGAACCTTCTTCCCGATAAAGAGCAATTTTGTGATTATACCTGCTGTATTAATCATTTTTGCATTTTTTTTACCATAATCAACATCGGCGTAACAATCGGCTTTCAGTCCTTTTCAGGTCAGGTTGATATTATGTATGCTGTCACGACTACTATAAAGTCAAATATACTTGAGATAGCAGGACTTTTGGATATTTTTGTATGGCTTGTGATTATCAGGGCTCTGCTCAGCTGGGTTAGTCCTGATCCGAGAAACCCCCCCGTTGTTCAGCTGATAGTTTCGCTGACTGACCCTATCATGGAACCTTTCAGAAAGGTTATCCCTTCACTCGGCGGGATAGATATTAGCCCCCCCATGTTACTGATATTTGTAGTATACTTTATGAAAACGATGATAGTACAGCTTGTGAGGATGATGTTCTGATGGTAGTCGATTCAAGAATCAGGTTTGTTTATATAGCATAGCCTTGATGTCGGGCACTATTGCGTTCGGCGTTATTGGTTATGTGACTATAGAACATGCAGGGTTCGTCGATGCTCTTTATATGACAATAATCACAATATCCACAGTGGGATACGGTGAGGTTATACCTCTGTCCCAGACAGGGAAAGTCTTTACTGTTGTACTGATTATACTGGGTACGGGTACGTTGGCATATACTGCTTCTCAGTTCATAGACTATGTTGTTGCTGGTGAACTTCGGGATTTATTTGGGAGAAAAAAAGATGGAAAGTAAAATTGATGCATTGAAAGATCATTATATACTTTGTGGATTTGGCAGGATGGGGGGGCGTATTATTGCTCAGATACTTTCTGAAAATAATCTGCCGTTCGTTATCGTTGACCCTACGCCGAGACAAAGTGAAACATCTGATAATCAATATCTTTTTGTTACCGGTGATGCTACACACGAAAATGTCCAAATAAAAGCTGGCATTTTGAAAGCGAAAGGGCTTATAACTGTTGTCGATCAGGATGTGAATAACCTTTATATAACTCTCACCGCAAAGGGGGGGCTTCGTAAAGACCTTTATGTTGTCTCCAAATGTGCTCAGGAAGAGGCATACTCAAAGCTGATGTGGGCAGGTGCAGACAAGATAGTGTCTCCTTATACTATTGGCGGTCAAAGCATTGCTCAGAGTATCATAAAGCCTCACGTTACGGATTTTCTGGATATGGCAATGGGGGGGAATACAGGTTATCAGATAATGGTGGAAGAGGTGACTATCCAAGAGCGTTCCCCCCCGGTTAACGGAGTTCAGCTTAAGGATTCCAATATACGCAGACACGGTATTATTATCGTGGCAATTAAAAAGAAGAATGATGCTTTTATATACAACCCGGGGGGTCTGATGAGATGCTGCTTGAAGGCGATACACTTATAGCCCTTGGGAGAAAAGAAGATTTCGAGTCTTTATCTAATTTTATAAATAGAGGATAATATGTGGATTTTTAGAATTTGTTATGGAATTTTTATCATTGTGGCGTTTGTTCTGAGCGCGATAAAGTCGCTATCACTATGGAACAGTCTGTTTTGTATTCGCTTGGAGTTATCTTTGCTATTATTTTTATCGAAACTCTTATCTCTGACATAAAGAGTTACCGTTTTTTTAGTGGAGCAGCAGGTGCTCTTATATTCTTAATTATTGGATACTCCATAGCTTCAATCTTTGCAGCCTACTTCACAAGTGATGCTCTCAGACTGGCTTTTTACTTCTTTGTTTTATACATAGGGGGGGTGATGATAGGGCAAAAGACCTCGTGGTTTTTCGAAGCCTGATATCGAAGATTTCGGTGAAACAACCGAAACAGCCAAAGTATTCTGCCACTGCTAAAGTGCTTGATACATCAACACTTATAGACGGCAGGATGGCTGATATCGTCGATACGGGCATAATCGAAGGGGGGGCTTTGGTTATCCCTACATTTGTTCTGAAAGAGTTGCAGAATATCGCAGATTCTCACGATCATTTACGCCGGCAGAAGGGGGGGCGTAGAGGTCTGAATGTACTCAAGAAGCTTCAGGAGCAGACTATTTTACCCGTGGATATCAATAACACTGATTTCAATGACATAGGGACTGTTGACGAGAAGCTTGTCGCACTGGCAAAGAAGCTGAAAGCAGGGATCATCACAACAGATTTTAACCTGCTTAAAGTCGCAGAGATACAGAATATCCCTGTCCTGAATATAAACACGCTTGCTATGGCTATGCGTCAGACTGTTCTCCCCCCCGGTGAAGATTTCGACATCAGTGTCGTTAAAGAGGGTAAAGAGCAGAATCAGGGGGGGGTCGGATACCTTGATGACGGTACTATGGTTGTTGTAGAAAATGGCCGTAAGCTGATCGGCAAGACAGTCAGAGTTTCAGTAACGAGTCTGTTGCAGACGGAATCAGGGCGTATCATCTTCACAAAGGCGAGAAATTGAGTCTGACTGCTGTTATACCCGCCGCAGGAATTGGAAAACGATTCAGCGGAGATGTTAAGAAACAATTCTTTACAATATTTGATAATACTGTTTTGTATTATACACTTATTGCACTTAATAGGGCTTACCCATTTAAGGAGTTTATCCTCGGGGGGGCGAGCCCTTCTGATTTTGAATATATCACCAACCAGCTCAAACTTGCAGGCATAGAAAACTACCGTATCATAGAGGGTGGAGCTGAACGCTACGAAACGGTGTATAACTGCCTGAAGGCTGTCAAAACTGACCATGTACTGATACACGATGCTGTCAGACCTTTTATAACCGAGGCTGTCGTGAGTTCTGTCGTAGAAGCAGGAGTGAAACAGGGAGCAGCTATCTGCGGTTTAAAGGTGCGTGACACTCTCAAGAGGGTTGACGGCGGTATAATAGATAAAACGGTGAACAGGGACGAGTTTATCCTTTCCCACACCCCCCCTCAGGTATTTAATACTTCTATTTTGAAAAAAAGCTGTGGAGAACGCAGGCGAGTTCGATATAATTGTTACGGATGAGGCACAGGCAATGGAGCTTTTCAGGCAAAAAGTTGCATGGGTGGACTCGACTCCCGATAATATAAAACTGACCTTTACAGAGGACATAGGGCTTGCTGAGAGCCTTGTGAGGAAATACTTCTCTTAGTTATTCTTCTTCATCTCTTTTTGAAGACCTTTATACATAATCTGCAGTCTGTTGGTCAGGAAATCACAAGTAAAATATATTCCACGCTTGGTTTTAGTCTCGTATATCTCATCAGCTACTATTTCGACATCCTGAGGCACAAGAGTTTTATGCGATCCTGAGTGTCTGCATTCCTCTTTTTTTTGCATATGAACTTAATGGGCAGCATATCCCCCCCTGCAACACCCCCCCATATAACAGGTTTTTCCGTACACTGATCCTGAATTTTAAATGCGTATTCAAGCAACTGGTGCTTTATTCTCGGTAAAAACAGTTCCCCCCCCAGCAGTGAGACTACTTTTCTGTCGGCAAAACCCTGAGCTGCAAGCTCGTACATGGCCTTATGTACCTCTATGCTTTCAGGTGCGAATTTATTCTTTTTTTACTATATCTATAAAGAGGTTGGATGTCATAAGGAAGCTTTTATACATATTCTTCCTGTCAGCTATGCTGTCAAACACCGGCTTACCCATATCGTCGACATAGGAGTGTCTGCTTTGTACAGCATCGGTCACATTCTCATCTTTGCATAATCTTGAAACGACCATTGCCGATTTTTTACATCTTTCAAATTGATGGGTGTCTTTTGTGACAAGCCCTGAAAACAGTCCGGCATTCTGCAGGAATGATGTACAGGCGATCTTCTGAAGAAAGGTCTTTTGGTCAACACTTTTATTCTTTCTGATATGCAGCAGTGCAAGGGTTATGCACAAAAATGTGGAATTGGTCGTCTGTGTGAACTCTGCCTTATTCATGTCTATCGTTTTCATCATTTTCAGCATGAATGATATGCCTTCGGTGTTTCCGAGCATACTGTGCAGAAAACCTTCAAATTCCCTATGAGTCTTTATTTCACCTGTTGCCAGCCGTTTGTAGAACTTCTGATATTTTTCCTGTTTGACAGTTATTTTATCTATTTCGCCAAAAACTTTTGTAGATGCTTTTTGCTTATATATTCTGAGTATTTCGTCTGAGGTCTGGATAGCGAAAGGTGAGGTTGTAAAATACATATCAAGGACATAGCGGTCCAGTAGTGTATCGAGGTATTTATCCAGCGGGATATCTTTGTTTATCAGCACGCTGCCGATGGTGTCACGCAATTCTGCACTCAGCAGAGTAGGTGTCGTAAACATGCTGACTTCTTTGTTTTTAAGAAACTCTATGAAGGATTGTGTGCCGAGTTCGTGGAGTTTATTCCGTATATCCTCTTCTTCCATATCCATATCAACAGAGAGGTATTCAAAAATATTATCGTGTGCAATATGATTCATTTTAGGGGGGGTTTCACCTTGTGTGTTTTTAGAATCGTTTAATTTATATTATAAAGTTTAATTAGTAAATAACTAAAAAGGATGATTATCATTCATAATATTAGTATATTTTGGAGTTGACTATTTTAATATATACTTATAATCAAATATTGTTATATATACTCTTGCGAAGACCTAAACTACGCCTATACTAATATATAACTGGAGTTCTGGACTTATTATTTTAAGTATCAACGTTTCAAAGTGGAACTCTATCTGTAGATATATAAACATCATTTTAAAATTATTTGCCTTTTAGGTGCTTGAATTGAGACTTATTGTCTACAGAAGTGGTTGTTTTGTAATTAGAAAGGAGGAAACTATGTCGTACCAGAAGCCGAAATTCAAATCTCAGTATGAAAATTTTATAGGTGGAAAATGGACTCCGCCTGTTGACGGTGAGTATTTTGATAATTCATCACCTGTAGATGGCAGTCATATAGCAAAGGTTGCCAGATCAAACTCTAAAGATATAGACCTTGCTGTCAGTGAGGCTTGGAAAGCTGCTGAGTCATGGGGGGGCAAAACCTCCGTGACTGAACGCAGTAATCTGTTATTTAAGATAGCTGACCGCATAGAAGCCAACCTTGAGATGATTGCACTCGCCGATACCTGGGATAACGGCAAATCCATCAGAGAGACCATGGCGGCGGACATCCCCCCCCTGACTATAGATCATTTCCGTTACTTCGGAAGCGTTATACGAGCTGAAGCAGGGGGGGAAGTTTCTGACCTTGACGCCAATACTGTAAGCCTTGAAGTTCATGAACCTCTTGGTGTAGTGGGGGGGCAGATTATCCCATGGAACTTTCCTATACTTATGGCAGCATGGAAGCTTGCACCTGCACTAGCCGCAGGGAACTGTGTCGTTTTAAAGCCTGCTGAGCAGACTCCTGTTTCGATTCTGGTTATGATGGAAGTCATTGCCGATATACTCCTGACGGGGGGGTTTTGAATATTGTAAACGGATTTGGTCCTGAGGCAGGTAAACCTCTGGCAACACACCCTGATATCAGAAAGATAGCTTTCACGGGCGAGACAACCACAGGACGGCTGATCATGCAGTATGCTTCTGAGAATATAATCCCTGTCACCTTAGAACTGGGCGGTAAATCACCGAATATCTTTTTCAACAGTGTGATGGCTGAGGACGATAACTTCCTCGATAAGGCTATCGAGGGGGGGCTTGTTCTCTTTGCTTTTAATCAGGGTGAGGTTTGTACATGTCCGTCACGTGCTTTGATACAGGAAGATATATATGATGAATTTATCGCCAGATGTCTTAAGAGAATAGCAGCGATCAAAATAGGCGATCCTTTGGATCCTGCTAATATGGTCGGTGCTCAGGCCTCCAATGATCAATATGAAAAGATCATGAACTATATCAACATAGGAAAGCAGGAAGGGGGGGCTGAGGTTCTCATAGGCGGTGAAGCTCACAAAAGCAGCAAATACCCTAACGGTTATTACATAAATCCAACGGTATTCAAAGGAAATAACAAAATGCGTATCTTTCAGGAAGAGATATTCGGACCTGTCCTGAGTGTAACAACATTTAAGGATGAAGCCGAAGCTCTTGAGATTGCGAATGACACTTTATATGGGCTTGGTGCCGGTGTATGGACACGTGATGTACACCAGATGCAGACTTTCGCCAGAGGCATTGAGGCAGGGCGTATTTGGTGCAACTGTTACCATGCATACCCTGCACACGCATCATTTGGAGGATATAAAAAAAATCCGGTATCGGACGCGAGACCCACAAGATGATGTTAAATCATTATCGTCACACTAAAAATATCCTTATGTCATACGATAAAAACCCACTAGGTTTCTTTTAAACCTTTAAATAAACTAAAGGCAGCTCATAAGGGCTGCCTTTTTTAAACATGGATAATCAAATGTATATAGAAAGACTGGATGCAACTGAACAGGCAAAAAAAATAATTGATCAGCTGCGTGAAAAACACGGTGAGCTTATTTTTCATCAGAGCGGCGGTTGTTGTGACGGTTCTGCTCCCATGTGTTTTCAGAAGGGTGATTTTCTAATAGGCTCGAGGGACGCATGTTTAGGAGAGGTTCACGGCTGTAAATTTTATATGGCATCGGATCAGTTTGAATATTATAAATATATGCACATCACCATTGGAATCACAGAGGGGGGAGAGGTTCGAGTTTCTCGCTTGAGATACCTCTGGGGGGGGTCAGGTTTATGACAATTCTCAGGATTTTTACTGACGATGAAGCAAAGAATTTGCGACCGATTGAATTCGACGTATAATTATTCTTTGACTTTTACAACAGCTTTGTAATATTCCTGAAGTTCTCCTGTCAGCATATTGCATGTATAGTAGATACCGGCAAAGAGACTGGTATTATCTATATTTTTTTACTGTAATCGACACATCTTTTGAAATTAATGTTTTGTGTCCGCCGCTGTAGTTGCAAGACTCTGTGGTGCACAAAAATTTAACGGGCAGCATATCACCGACCGTACTCCATATTATCGGAAAGTTAGCACAGCTGTTCTTAATCTTATAGGCGTGTTCAAGTATAAGATGCTTAGCCTCAGGGAGGAATAGCTTACCTATGATGGATACTATCTCTTTATCTGCGTGCCCCCCCCTTTCTGCCAGCTCATGCAATGCTTTATGGATTTCAAGATTTTGCGGATCGGTATCATACTCTGCTAAGAGATCCACAAAAAGCCTCACTGTCACAAGCATACGCAGGTGGTAATTTGTTTTATTGATAAGTTTGCTGAAAACAGGGGGGGCGTCATCATTTGCAGAAGCAATATAGGTGGCAAGGGCTACCTCCATAGCTTCATCATTAATAAGCATTTTAATTATGTCAGGCGAACTCATACCGCACAGTTTATCACCGGCAATATCTGCAATATTTTGCAATAAGCAAAGTATACCTGCCTTGTTTATAAGGGTCTCACTTGATTCTTGAGATTTATTCTTCGTCTGCGAAGCAAGACATAAAGTGACGAGGGAAGAGCTGAGAGAATTGATAATCATATGTTTGTTTTCATTAAAGTTACTAAGCATTTTCAGGAAAGTACATATCCCTTTGGGTGTTGACGTAAGTTCGTTTATAACACCATTGAAGCTGTCTTTAATGCTTGGGTCATGCTCCAGCAGCATTAATGAGGTATCTTGTTGATAAACATAATTATCCATAAGGTAATTAACCTTGTCGCTGGTTTTACCTCTATACATTCTGAGGACACTGTCGGTACATTCAATACATAACGGTGTAGTGGAAAATTTATCATCCTTAACATATCTGTCCAGCAGAGACGTCAGGTATTTGTTTATAGGAATACCTTTGTTGATCAGAGTTTTGCCATATTCGTCCTTAAGCTCGTGAGTGAGCTTAAGCTCTGTCTTATGTATCCAAAGATTTTTCTTTTTAATAAAGTGTATGAATTCATTTGTACCTTTAGATAATAAAGTGTCTTTGATCTCTTCCTGAGGCATGTCCATGTCTATTGCTAATAATTCGAAAACATCATTATGCTCAATATTACTCATATCAACCCACCACAAATAATAATAATAATTAGTATACTCAGTTTAATTTAGAACCTACGCTTAAAAATGTAAATACATATACTTATTTATTGGTATTTTTTTACAAAAAAAATAAAGTGAATTCTGCAATGAAATGATCCCCCCCAAACTCTTTGACTTACAGCACTTATAGTGGTAAAAATACTGATGGATTTACAAATAGCTGAATACATCAAATTTATCACACTAGCCATAGTCCCTTTTATGCTCGCCATCACAGTGCATGAGTTTGCTCACGGTCTGAGTGCCTATATGCTTGGGGGGGACGATACAGCCAAAAGAGCAGGGCGGCTGACCCTTAACCCTCTGGTGCATATAGATCCATTGGGGGGGATTCTTTTTCTTGTCGTTACAAGGCTTTTCGGTTGGGCTAAACCTGTCCCTGTTAATTTCGGTAATCTTCATAAGAACAGAAAATACGGTCCTGCCATAGTCTCGTTTGCAGGTCCGTTTTCAAACCTGATATTAGCCATTATGTCCGCCATATTACTTCATATCCTTTCGGGAGTCAGGGTAGAGGAAGGGAGTATGGCGATGAAGGTGCTTACACCTATTGCCGGGATGGTGTTTTTGTCTGTGCGTATCAATGTCGCACTTTTTATTTTTAATCTGCTCCCTATACCTCCGCTGGATGGTGGACGTATAGTGCAGTCTCTGCTCCCTTATAATCAGGCTGTTGCATTTTCGAAGCTGGAAAGGTACGGATTTATAATCCTCATTATTCTTTTCCTGACTCATACCATCGAGGCAATCATCATGCCTCTGATGAATTTCATGCTTAAAATACTCTTATAAAGGATAGATAAATATGGAGAAAGTTCTTAGCGGAATGCGTCCTACAGGGCGTCTTCACATAGGTCATTATTTCGGTGCTCTCAAAAACTGGATAAAACTACAGGAAGAATACGAGTGTTACTATTTCGTTGCCGACTGGCACGCACTCACAACAAACTATGAAGACCCTGAAGATATTATCGAGAATAGGAAACAGCTTGTTCTGGACTGGCTTAGTGTCGGGTTAGACCCTGAAAAGTGTACCATGTTCGTTCAGTCGCATAATATATATCATGCGGAGCTGACACTCCTGCTCTCTATGATTACGCCTGTATCATGGCTCGAAAGATGCCCGACATACAAAGAGATCAAGCAGGAACAATCTAATAAAGACCTGTCGAATATAGGCTTTCTTAGTTACCCCCCCGTTATTCAGACAGCAGATATTATCATGTACGGTTCTAAATATATTCCTGTCGGTGAAGACCAGCTTGCACATATAGAAATAAGCCGTGAGATAGTCCGCAGATTCCACCACCTATACAAGTGTGATATCTTCACAGAGCCTAAGGGGGGGCTTCTGACAGAAGTGCCGAGACTGCCCGGGCTTGACGGCAGAAAGATGAGCAAGAGCTACGGCAACGCTATTACTCTTTCGGAAGACCTGAACGAAGTAGAGAAGAAGCTGAAGCGTATGAAGACTGATACTAACCGCCAGAGGCTCACAGACTGCGGAAATCCTGAGCTTTGTCCCGTGTTCGATTATCATAAGGTCTTCTCCACCGAAGAGGAGCGTCAGGAGATCACTGCCGGCTGTACAACCGCTGGGATAGGCTGTATGGACTGCAAGATGATATTAAAGAAACATATGTTTGAACTGCTTGAGCCTATTCAGGATAAAAGGAAGAAGTTCGAGTCAGAGATTACGGATATAGATGAATTCCTCAAACCTATGCAGCAGAAAGCTGTGGCTGAGTCTGAGGTTATGATGGCTAAAGTGAGGAAAGCACTTAGAATATGAGCCGACTCCTTGATGTCAGGCTGGACAATTTCGAAGGTCCGATGGATCTTCTCATCCACCTGATATACAAAAACGAACTGAATATTTACGACATACCGATCGCTTTCATCTCAGGGCAGTTTGTAGAGGCTGTTAACGAGATGGAGAAGCTGGATATTGAGGTTGCCGCTGAGTTTATCAACATGGCATCCTACCTCATATACCTTAAATCACGTATGCTGCTTCCGAAGGACGGGGGGGTTATCGGTGAAGAGATGGACCCTGAGGAAGAGAAGTTTCTGCTCACACAGAGACTTGTGGAATATTCATTTTATAAGGATGTTGCCGAAACCCTGCGTATGCTTGAGAGGGAATCCGGCAAACATCTGATGCGTTCCTCAACGATATACATACCGAAAGAGGAGATGCAGACCGAAGACCCGTACAGTATAGCAAATGCTTTTTTTTCTCTGTTCTGGAAAAAACCAATATCAAACCGATGAAAATCGAAAAAGATATAGTGGATGTTGCTGACGTTATTGTTAAAATAAAAGATATAGTCTTTAAGAAGACTAAGCTTTTCTGGACAGACATAGTTAAGACTTGTGCAAGCAGGAGAGAGGTTGTAATATCGCTCCTCGCTGTACTGGAGCTTATGAGGCTCAAGGTTATCGAAGCTGTACAGGCTGAGACTTTCGGCGAAATAGTAATAGAATGGAAAGGAGCTATGGAGGAGCCAAATGGATAAAGAACAGAAGATTTTTTATACATCACTCTTTCTTTCCGGCACACCTTTGGACAAGAAGTTCTTCAGAAAGATATTCGACTATCAACCTCGAAAACAGGCTTTTGAGCTATGCTGAATCGTTTAACGAGCTTGGTCTGGGGGGGATGCATGTTAGAATGGTTTCCGGAGGCTACCAGATGGTTACGGATAAGGATTTGCTCAATGAGCTTTCCCCCCCTTATTTCGGAGAGAAGACAGAGGCTCTCAGCAGGGCTTCCATGGAGACATCCGCCATCATCGCATATAAACAACCTATCACAAGAATTGAGATAGACGAGATCAGAGGGGGGGTAAACTCATCCGGAACAGTCAGATATCTGCTGGAGAAAAACCTTATCAAGGTTACAGGCAGAAAGGATGTACCGGGCAGACCGCTCTTATACAGCACTACCAAATATTTTCTGGAATATATGGGGGGATAAACGACATATCAGAGCTACCTACATTTCGTGAGTGGCAGGAGTTAAAAACAAAATAAT
>JDSG01000100.1_pt1 | contig 28081 bp, 37 predicted proteins | sample 199341 | NCBI WGS metagenome assembly JDSG01 (sample SAMN02584197, study PRJNA231836) | bioreactor metagenome | isolation source: continuous culture bioreactor short generation time transfer1 day 52 after... | place: Germany: Bremen | reverse complement strand
CCAGAACAATCAAGTCAATGCTTTCACTCTTAAATAGTTCAAGGGCTTCTTGACCATTGCTGGCAATAGATACATGGTAGCCTTCTTTGGTCAAATAGGCAGCCACAATATCTCTAATATTTTTTTCATCATCTACAACAAGTATATGTTTCATCCTTACACCTCTAGTAATAACCTATCCAATATCCTCGAAACTGTCAAGCGCCCTTTCACTTATACGCAACGGAGGCTAAACCCTATGATCCTCTATTCCGTTCTTATGGCTTCAAGCGCACTACTTCTCATTGCCTGTTTGGCTGGAATATAGCCTGATATAATACCAACCATAGTTGTAAAGACCATGCCTGTGATAATCAGCCAAGTAGGTAAAACTATATTAAATGAAGTAAAAGTCGACATAGGATTTCTCATTCCATTACCTGTCGCCACACTTGAGAAGGTTCCTGAGCTCAGTATTTTGCTGGCTAGAGCAGAGAAACTTATACCAAATATGCCACCTAAGAATCCAATCATAGCCGCTTCTGTTAAGATAGGTATTTAATGTCCCTAATTGTAGCGCCAATAACTTTCATAACACCAATCTCTTTCTTACGTTCATGAATAGCCATAATCATTGTATTGGTAATACCTATTGCAGCTACCAAGAGGGATACCGCACCTATGGCACCTAGAGCAATGGTCAGAGTTTCCGTCGTCCCTTGCATGGTTTCAAGGAAACCTGAAGAGGTACTCGTTGAATAGCCATAACGCTCAATCAGAGCTTCAATGCCATCCACATCATCCATATCGGAGACTTTGACGTAAGCTTGGTTATATCCGTCGTCCGTATCATTACTCGTGGATTCATCATAATCCTCAATAAAATCAGCTAATACATCCACATCCATATAGACGTAGCGGTCTCTCATCATATCCCCCCCTTCTTCAAGGATACCAATGCCATAGACTCTCATGATGTCAGCATCAATAGATGTATTGCCGCTTTGAGGTGAATAGGACGTATCAAAAGACATGGTCATCCTGTCTGTAAAAACATCCACATTATAAACTGTTTCAGCCTCACTTTCACCTTGAATCATACCTGGTGGTGGACCTGATCCTCCACCCATACGTTTGAAAGCCTGTTGTAATAATCTCATATCGTCATTACCACCACTTGTTCCTGTACCTGAATCATCCACTTCTTCAAATCCTTCAAGAGCAGAAGTACCAAAAAATAGCATGTTCTCCTCCTCATCGTTTGGTAAAGCGCCTTCGACAACTTCATAACCAAGTGAGGTCATCAGCTTTGACTCAAGGCCAATCACCTGAAAGCTACCTTCGTATTTACCAGAAGCTATCTTAATGTTGCTTGTAATTGCAGGTGATACAAGCTCAACACCTTCGATACTCCTAAAAAACTCTATATCCAAATCCTGAAGGTTATCATTTTCCTTACTCTCTGACAACCTTGTGTTGGTATTGACATTATCACCTTTGGTCACTTCGATGATATTCACTGAGCCTGGGAGGCAAATTGTTCATTAACACTTTCTTGCATACCAAGACCAAGGGCCACCATCAAGACGATGGACACTGTACCAATGACTATACCAAGAACCGTCAACAAGGTCCTTGTCTTTCTTCTAAGTAAATTACCAACAGCCATCTTAAAAAGGTCTAAACCATTCATCTACTAGGCCACCTTTCTTTTTCTCCTGATAAGGACAAAACCTATGCCAACTACGACTATGACAGCCAATGCAATGCCACCAATTAGTATATAGTTTAGACTAGTGCCACTAGCATTGTCTGAACCATTCATCGCCTCAAAGCCACCGGCTTCCATAAAGCTGTACGTTCCTCACGGGTCATGCCTTTAAGTTCTTCCATTTGCGCTTCGGTCATTTCGCCATTTGAAGCTGGACCTCTGCCTTGCACCTCTTGACCTCCAGTGCCACTGTCCTTTTGTGTTCCTTGAGCCATAACTTCACCTTCACTATTTGAAGAGACACCTCTTTCGCCTTGGTTTGGACTTACTTCACCAATGGTAAAGTCTTTTACATAGATCTCTTCTTCACCAAATGTATCATCATAGGTAAACACAATGGTGCCTTCCAAATAAGTAGGCATCGCTCCACTGATTTCAACGTCATAGACATCTGTTCGGCCTGTAGTGAAATCACCTACATAATAGTTGCTGTTATTGGTGATAAAATCACCTTCAATATCCACCATCATATTGGTAATGTCCACTTTGCCTGTATTGTAAAAGTCCACCTCAAGTGTATAGCCATTATCAAGGGTTGAACCAACACGTACATCCGACACCGTCAGCTCAGTATTTTCATACACAGGTATGCTAATGGTTTCACTATCTGTATAGAGATTGCCATCATAATCCTCATATTCAAAACTAATGTTTAGGCTATAACTTTTACCCTCAGCATTGGCAAAAACTTTTAGTGGCATGACAATTTCTCCAGTACCACCTGTTTCAAGTTCTTGAACAAAATAACTATTGCTTTGGTTCAGTGGTAAAAAGACACTGTCACCAGTTTGTCCTGTAGTCGTATCAATAACAACTTTCAGATTACGCACATCTTTAAGTGTACTTGTGTTAAGAACGTTAAAGGCCATTTCAAACTCATCACCAAGAAAAATCTTTTCTTTAGATAAGGAGAACTCTGTAATGACAATTCGTGGTTTGGTCACAGTATCTTCTTCGTCGTCCTCATCATTGCTAATATTAATACCTGAGTATTGACTTGTTGTTTCATTGCCATAAGTTACAGTAAATTCAACTGGATAATTCTGACTGCTGGCACTGTCTGTTGCTTCTAAACTAAATGAGACCACTTGACTGGACATAGAATCAATCTCTGGAATGATCACTATACTTTGACTTGATGGAACAAGACCTGGGTCTTGACTGACTTCCACCTTAATGTCTTCTACAACATTGGTGCCCACATTCTCTATCGTTACATCAAATGTTGCTTGGCCACCTGGATAAAGAGTTGATTTAGATTTGGCAATATTTGATACAATGACTTGGCCACTTTCAACTGTGTCAACATTGACATATGAGCTAAGTGTCAAATCAACGCTACCATTTTGAGTTAAGTAGGTCACATCGAATTCAATTGGTGTAAAGCCAGAAGCTTGGTCGTCTACCATAACTTCAAAGTCAAAATCAATGGATTTGCCTCCTGCTAGTGTTGCTAGGTAACCTTCGTCACTGTTTACCTGATAGATATCATCTGTGTTAATTGGTAACACAGTTAAAGCCCATGCGCCACCACTACCTTCATTATCAATGCTTACACTAATTGTATTCTTTTCACCTGCAACCACATTGCTGCTATGGTCAACAGTAGCTCTAAGTATGGCGTCTTCTTCGCCTTCAACAATGTCTATGTTGAAAAATTCTTGAAACTCATATAGTAGGTTATTATCATCATAGTAGGTCCCTTCCATTCCAAGCTCATATTGACCCTCAGTCGCACCACTTTCAACAAGAATTGTGTAGGTGACTTCTATGTCTACATTAGGATTAAGGTAAGGCACATTCTCAGATACCAACTGATTCTTAATCACTATAGGGGGGGTTTCATCTGGAACAACAAGTGACAGGAGGCCATCTTCACCATAGGAGTTACCCACGTTGGCAATGGTTACTGTCAGCTCATATTCTTTGTTGCTCTCTAGTTCTTGATGACTTACATCTGTTATCTTTAGAACCGGCTTATTATTGTTAGCAGCCTCTACATTTACTGTGTAAGATAAATTCATCGTTAATAATGTCACTACCAATACAAATATCAGTACAAACTTACTTCTTCTAATACCACCAAATGATTCTATATTTTTCATCGTATTCCTCCTTGGAACATCCATAATCTTTTGTATTTGATTCAACCAATTTCTCATTCCTAATTTATAGCCATATACATTTTCTTGTTATTGTCATAGACCTTATCTACAAGGCCATCCTTGATATGGACGATTCTATCTGCTAAGGCAGATGTTTCATCATCGTGGGTAACCATGATAAATGTCTGATTGAACTTCTCAATCATGCCTGTCATGATTTCCATAACACTTTCTGATGTGTTGGTATCAAGATTCCCTGTTGGTTCATCAGCAAAGACAATCTCAGGGTTATTAACAAAGGCTCTGGCAATACTTACCCTCTGCTGTTGACCGCCACTCATCTGATTGGGCCTATGACCTAGTCTATCTCCAAGACCTACAGCTTCAAGCATCTCTATAGCCTGGTTGACACGTTGCTTCTTTGATATGTTGTTAAACACCAAGGGCAACATGACATTCTCAAGAGCGGTATGAGTTGGCAACAAATTATAGGACTGAAAAATAAAGCCAACATGTCGTTTCCTTATTTGTGTAATTGCTGTCTCACTTAGGATTTCTAAATGATTGTCTTTTACGATTATTTGTCCGTCTGTCGGTTTCTCAAGACCTGCTAGCATATTAAGAAGTGTGGACTTTCCTGACCCTGATTTTCCAAGGAGGGCTATGAACTCGCCTTTCTTGATATCAAGGTTGATACCTCTAAGAGCATCAACATGTTCTTTGCCCATGTAATATGTTTTCTTCAAATCCCTACACTGTATGATATTCTGATTATTATCTTCCATGGTTCACCACCTAGTTTCTACGTTTGTCTTAATCTTAGCCAATGAATATGTTGGAAATATGAAGAAAGAAGAAGTAAACCCAGACAAGAAAAAAAGACCACAGAACTTTTATTCCCTGGTCTCACATTTCACTTTATGTAAGTGGTCATATAACTTAGCAAATCATAGTGCTAGCCAGCAATCAGATAAACAATCGCAAGAAGGTTCAAGGTATTCGCTATAAGATGTAGGGCGAATGCAGGTTTAATACTACGACTTTTTTGAACTGAGTAAGTAAATATTAAGCTACCAACAAGTATCACTGGTAACATCCATAATTGGAATATATGGTAAAAAGCAAATAAGACACCATTGACTACCCAACTCATTTTCCCAAGGGATTGCATCTTTGGTAACAAGTAAGCCCTAAAATATAACTCTTCCGTTAGTATGTTAAGCAGTAATGTTATCATCATTAATGGTATAAGGTAATAGGCGCCGCTTAGATTAAGATTGGGTGATATCACAGACATATCAGCTGCTAATGGGTCAATTGTCGGATTAAGAAAGAAAGGGTAATAACTTGGAACGCCAACCATTGGCATTTTGCTAAGCATTACTGTTAAGCCATTTAATGCACTAGATCCTATTAGTCCTAGCAGTAGTAGACCAACATATATACCCCCCCACTTCTTAAGACTTAACTTCTTCAAGCACATTCTCTGTGAAAGTGTAATGCCTAAAGTCTTGGCTTCTTTATTTAAAAGGACAATGGCTACGATGCAAAATAAAAATAACATAATACTGGCAGTCACACTCCATGCCACAATTGAACTTGCGCCTCTTTCAACAATCTTTGGTAAGATGATTCTAAATCCTGTGAAAGCAAATAATGATGGTGCAAGAAATGCTAGGATTATCTGAAGTAATGTTAGTTGTTTGGCATCTTCCCATTTGAAGTTCATCGTATTTGATGTCATAATATTCTCCTTAGAATTGTATTTCTCAATAATGTGGATAGATCACATTTATTAAGTCGACTTAATTAATATAGTTATATATTAAGCCAACTTAAGAAATTTGTCAAGTATTTATTTAGTCAACTTAACTTTTTTTCTTGTTCCACATTACTTACCTCGCAATAGAACTACTTTCCTCACATACAAAAAGCCCGGTTCTTTTGGGAACCGGGCCTATCATTTCTAATTACTATTTGCACATTATTCTAGGGTACTCCATATTCTAGATTGTTCTTTAATCTAGCTTACTCTATGCTCTAGATTGCTCTTTACGCTAAGACGCTGCTACATCTTCACCAATCTTTTGATCAGGAAGTCGAAGCATGATGATAAGTCCAACAACAAACAATGGCACAACTACCAATATAGAATATCTAACAGAACCAGTTATTTCAGATGCGAAATACATAAGGGCTGGTCCTATAATTGCTGCGAATTTACCAAATATGTTATAGAAGCCAAAGAACTCATTGGCATTTTTCTTAGGGATTACCTTAGCAAAATATGATCTGGACAATGCTTGGATACCACCTTGTGCCGATCCTATCAATGCTCCTAGTATAAATATATGCCACAGTTCAAACATGAATGTAGCAAACCCTGTTGCAAAGATATAAGTACATATAGCAACAATAATCATACGCTTTGTTGAGTATTTGTTGGCAAGCCTTCCATATAATAGGGCAAATGGAAATGCTACAAGTTGAATGACCAACAAAATACCAAGAAGCATAAATGTATCTCCTGAATCAAGACCAAGTGTGCCTTGTGCATAGGGTACACACATCTTAATAATAGTATCTACACCATCAATATATAAGAAATATGCAAATAGAAAAGTAAATGCAATTTTGTGTTTCTTAATCTCCATGAAAGTTTTTCCAAGGCGTTTAAAACTATTGGCCACAGGATTTGGCTCTCTCTCCACATAATGTTCTTGACGAACATGTCTGAACATAGGAATGGTAAATAATCCCCCCCACCAAAGGGCCGTTATAACAAATCCTAGCTGATAACCAAGGGCATTGTCCATACCTAACATGAATACAACACCTAGAGATATAGCAAATGGTACAACTGATGCAATATAACCAAATGCAAAACCTTTTGTAGAAACTGAATCCATCTGATCATCTGTGGATACGTCAACCAAAAATGCATCGTAGAATATATTAGCTCCTGCAAAACCAACAGCTGTGACTATATAGAGAATAATCAATACCAAAGCATGGGTCGGTGCAACAGCAATAGCACTCGTACTTATAATACCAAGTAATGCAAAGAATGCGAAGAATCGCTTCTTAAAATCTTTGTAGTCTGCAATTGTACCAAGGATTGGACTTAAGATTGCAACCATAATACTGGCGACAGAATTGGCTAAACCCATCTCCATACCTTTACCGGAATTCATCATCCCATAATAGACTGGAAACAGAGCTGTCGTAATCGCCATTGAATAGGCAGAATTACCGCAGTCGTATAATACCCAACTGACTTCTTTCTTGCTAAGCCTTACTTTTTTTTGACATAGTACCCTCCCAAGGAAATTAGTCTTTCATATTATTATAGCATAGATATTAATAAGTAAAAAGAGAACCAGATCAAAGTCTAAGCTCTAATCTGGTTCTCTTAATCTCACCGAATCCTGCAGTTAAAAGTTGCAGTCATCTATTATAAAGGGGGGGTACATGCTAGCATAGTTATTAGTCTTCCAATGTATCAATAAAGTCCACTAGTAAATCCATGGCCTTGTCTTCATTGACGCCATCTGTGATGATGTCCACTTCACTGCCTTCATTGATGCCAAGCACCAATACACCTATCACACTTTTTGCATTAATTCTTTTACCTTGTTTCTCCAAATAAACATCACAATCAAGTGTCCCTGCTAATTTACAAAAATTTGCCGCTGGTCTTGCATGAAGCCCTGTTGGGTTATCCACTGTCACTGTTCTCGTTGTCATATCTTTTCTCCTCCTAAATATCTAGTCACTAATGTTTTCACTGCATCTTCATTGTCACATTGTATTGCTTTCTCAACCAAAGTCTGGGACTTCACACTTGAAATCTTACCCATTGTATAACGGCTTTCTAGTATACCTGATGCACTCATACTGAGTTCATCTAGTCCAAGTCCTATGAGTAATGGCAATGCTTCGACTTCACTACACATTTCACCACACATACCAACCCACTTACCTTCCTTATGAGCTGCCTTCACCACAAAATCAATCAGTCTTATGAGGGCTGGGTTAAATGGTTGGTACAAATAAGCCACGTTATCATTCATTCTATCGGATGCAAAGGTATATTGAATCAAGTCATTGGTCCCTATGGAGAAGAAGTCAACTTCCTTAGCAAAAATATCTGCCATAAGAGCCGCTGATGGAATCTCAATCATGATGCCCAACTTGTAGCTATGCCTTCAACCCCCCCTTCTTCTATTAAGGCGTTTTCAATATCACATAAAAAATCTTTAGCTGCTCTGAATTCATCAATGGTTGCAATCATTGGAAACATGATATGCAAATTACCATATGCACTCGCTCTTAGAAGCGCTCTTAGCTGTACCTTAAACACCTCAGGATGACTCATACACAATCTGGTTGCTCGATTGCCAAGGAATGGATTTAATTCATTAGGTGTGTCAAAATAATCAAGTTCTTTGTCACCACCAATATCAAGGGTTCTAATGACCACTTGCTTGTCTCCCATTTTGTCTAGTACAGCCTTATATGCTTCATATTGAACTTCTTCTGAAGGAAAGGCTTTCTTACCCATGTATAAGAATTCTGTTCTAAATAAACCAATGCCTTCTGCACCGTTTGCAAGAGCACTTTCAAGGTCCTCTACCTGGCCAATATTGGCTGCAAGTTCAATGTGTTTACCATCTTCTGTCATACTAATTTTATCAACGCAAGAGCTCCATAGGGCTCTTTTTTTCTTCTAGTAATTGCTGTTGTTCTTGGGATGCTTGAAGCATAGCTTCATCTGGGTTCAGGTTAATTTCACCTGTATGCCCATCCATTAGGACAATATCACCCATTGCAATTAGGTCATACTGATCTCCAAGACCAAGGACTGCTGGTATTTGCATCATTCTTCCATAATGGCACTGTGACTTGTTTTCCCACCGATTTCAGTGATAAATCCAAGAATGACGTCACTATTTAGTTGAGCTGTTTCCGATGGTGTTAGGTCCCTAGCCATTAGAATCACTGGTTCTGTGATATTACTTAGATTAGATGTTGCTTTTCCAAGCACATTACACATAATACGTTCTGTTACATCTTTTATATCCGCAACTCTTTCACGAATATAATCATCTTCAATAGCCTCAAATAAGGTCACTAAATTATCTCTAACACTTTTCACTGCATAGGCTGCATTGACTTGATCACACCGAATTAATTCTTTTACATTATCAATGATTTCAGGATCGCTTAAAATGCTTATATGTGCCTCGAAAATTTCACAAGTTTCCTTATCCAGCTTATCCCTACTGCTTTCTACCAATGATTCTATTTGTAAATGACTTGTGTTTATGGCCTCATCAAATATCTGTAATTCGGCTGCCACATCACAGTGTCTATACGCTCAATAACTAATGCTTCTTTTTCATATTTGTAGATTCGTCCTGAGCAAATCCCTGAACTCGCGCCAATCCCTTTCATAAAAACCTCCTAGATTCATCTAACATCTTCAAAGATTTGCTATTCATACGCTCTCATTCTATCTATCGTCTTAAGCAGCGTCTCAACAACAACATTCACTTCTTCTTCTGTATTATAACCACTAAATGATATTCGCAAGCATCCTTCTATATAGTCACTAGGAACCTTCATAGCTCTAAGAACATAAGATGGTTCAACATATTCAGAATTACAAGCTGCACCCATCGAGATGCAAATACCTTTATGGTTTAAAACAATAACAATTGGTTCCGATTGAACACCTTGGAATCCAACATTAACAATTGATGGTACCGTTAAAGCCTTATTACCATTAATAACAAACCCTTTACATCCATCTAATTTATCTATAAATAAGTCTTTCAAACACCTTAATTGTTGCCTTATTTCTAATTTGTCTTCTTTTAATAATCTTGCCGCTTCACCAAAACCAATAATATTGGCTACGGACTCTGTCCCACCTCTAATACCTGCTTCTTGTTTTCCACCGTGAATTAAAGGTGATAGTAAGGCTCTATTTCTACAGTACAAAGCTGCAACACCTTTTGGGCCGTGTATTTTGTGAGCCGATATGGTCAATAAGTCTATGTCTAAGAGACTCATGTCGATTGTCTCAGTTTTGAGTGCTTGAACAGCGTCAGTGTGAAAAACAATCCCTGATTCTTTTGCTATTCTTGACAAGCCTTCAATATCAGCTATAACACCTGTTTCGTTGTTCACCCACATTAATGAGATAAGTATGGTGTCATTGCGTATTGCTTTTGACAAGGATTCAAGCTGTACACGACCTGATTGATCAACAGGTAAATACGTCACCTCATATCCTTGTGTTTCCAACCATTTAAATGTATTAAGCACAGAATGATGTTCGACTTCTGAGGTAATAAGGTGTCGACCCTTATCCCTTAATTGCAGTGCACTCCCTTTTATTGCCATATTATTTGCTTCAGTCCCACAACTTGTAAATATAAGCTCATCCGCATCTGCATTAATTAAGTCAGCTACCATATTTCTGGATTTTTCAATGTCGTTTTTGATTGTTCTACTTTCTTTGTAGAGAGAAGAAGGATTAAAATACAGTTCTTTTAAATAAGGCGTCATTTGATCAAATACTTTTGGCGCCACTTTTGTTGTCGCTGCATTGTCCATATAAATCATTGACTATCACTCTCCAATATTGCCATTATGCTTTTGATTAAGTCCTTTTCTTTGATTCGACTTATAAATGGCTTGCCACTGATCAGTGGACAGTTGACATCCTCAAAATAGGGAAACATCTCAATAATCAAATCATAACTAAGGTCTTCTAAAGATGATGCCCATAAGTCATGAACTGTCACATCAATATCTAAATCATGTTCGTTGCCAACATCTTTAATTAATTCTGCTGCCCTGAGCATTGTTGTACCGCATAAGCCACCAGCAATTAGAACCTTCTTCACAGCATCATCTCCCAATAATCGTCATAACCTCTTCAACCGATTTTGCGCCTCTAAGGGCAATCAATTCTTCTTCTTCTGAAAATTTCACCATAAGATTTTGAAGGATTTTCGTTTGTTCAGATACCTCTGCATTGGCAATGAGAAAAATAATTTCAACATCTAGAATCTCACTATCATCTGCCATATTCTTAAATTGCACTGGTTTATTTAGTATGGCCACACCAATTGTAGAATCCATAATTGCTTCTGATGAAGCATGAGGAATTGCTATACTGACACCATCTGTTGGCAAGCCTGTAGGATAGGCCTCTTCTCTAGCAATAACATCGTCATAATAGGCTTTCTTAATATGGCCATTGGCCTCAAGTTTTTCTATCACTTGCATAATAGCGTCGTTTCTATCTTTAGCATCTAACCCAATAATAATATTGTTTTCCAAAATACCGTCCATAATTCTCCTTATTACTAATTACATCGTTTCTATTTAATGAGGTGTTATTAATGGATCTTAACAATCAACCAATAACACCTCTATCATTATCTTAACATTTCTATATCATCTTAAGCAAAAAGACTGAATATCTTTGTGATAATAAAGCCTAGTAAGTCACCACCCATATCAAAACTTGAGTTAATAACATCGGCCTCTGCCAAACCGAGTTGTGCCATAGTGCCTGTATGAATTGGCGCCATATTTGTTGCTGCGTACATAACCAATGTCATCCACAACAATGTAAATAGTACGATTCTAAACACATTCCCTTTGAAGTATGGGGGGGCAACTGCACCACTCCAATATGGAATCAATGCCAAACTGGCAATCGGAATAATACCATTTCCAGGCAAGATCATTGCTAAGATTACTGCCAATGGGTAAATAACAACTGCTGCTGCCATTACTGATGGATGTCCAAGTAAGGCTGCACAGTCAACTGCCACATAGATTTCTCTATCTTCGAATTTGTCTTGTACAAATTCGTTAACGGCATTGGCAATAGGTATAACACCTTCGCACAGTACAGATACTGTTTTTGATAAGAATATCATAAGCACACCAACTTGAATTCCAAGATTCAATGTTGCCGCATAATCATAACCTGCTAACAATGCAATAACAACACCAATCACAGCACCCATAACACCTAATTCACCAAAAATACCAAATCTTTTTCTAATGTTCTTTGGTGATGCGTCTAACTTGTTTATTCCAGGTATTTTGTCTAACAGTGCATTAAACGGACCTGCAAACAAACCTAATAGAGATACTGCACATGGTACTGAGATGCCTGGCATACCATTGAATTCTTGATATTTCTTTGCTGTGAAATCACCAATCCAACTACCAATAACCAAGAAGATGACTGCAGCAATAACACCTAGTGTCACGCTTCCTGTCAAATACCAAACAAAACCACCGACAACCTGTCCATGCCAAAAACTCCATATATCTGTCCACATGGTCTTAGTTAACTTCAGTACAACCATCAATGCATTAACAAGCATTGTGGCAACGATTACTATGGCAAGTCCTGGCCATGTAAATGCGATACCAGCAGAACCCCCCCACCCAACATCTGTTACAACTAAGTTTGTATCAAACCTCTCAGCGAAAGCCTGTATCGCTGGCGTTAATGTTGCTGTGGCATTGTTTACAATGACAAATAATGCTGCAAGTCCAATACCTGCATAGATACTACCTCTTAAACTCTTGCTAAATCCTGCTCTAAATACCAAACCCAATATGAATAGTACAATCATTACTAGAACTGGACCACCCAAACTACCCAAAATTGCTGCTACATTCATTGTGTATCCTCCTTAAACCATTTCCCATTATTTTATATTTTTTTTATGGTTCATAAATTTCTTCCATCTTGGCAATAATTTCTTCTGTTAATGCTGCCTTCTTTTTCTTCGAGCCAATTAGATAAACCATACCTTGAAAACCTGGTGCTTCAAAAGCCTCATCCTTTTGTGTCATCCATACAACAACCATATTCTTTCGTCCATTCATAGGTTCTATATCACCTATCATGGCATGTTTTACTTCAACATCATAAACGTTTAAGCTGTGTAAGTAATCTTCGATTGTAATTTTTGCGTTGGCTGATGTGTTAATTCCAGCACCACAAACACATAGAATTAATTTGTCCATATCCTTCCTCCTTCCTATCCTTGACCCACTGCACTATGGCAGAAATCATAGGCGATTTTTGTTTCAGCTTCGTTTAGAATATAAGGTGTTCCAAGTGATTGAGCAATCACATAATTTTGTGCTGTCACTTCGACAGTTACTGCGATTTCAATACACTCTGCTAGATTTTTGCCACCACATACTGGACCATGATTTTGTAGATTACATGCATACCCCCCCGTTTCCCCCCCAAACGCATCAACGATTCTTTGTAAGTATGCAGAGTTGTGTGGTCCTGGATGTAATGGTTTTACAACTGGCACTGAAGAGCCACATAGATTAGCTTGAGTTGTGGTTGCAACAGGAATATCTCGTCCAACACATGCAAAACTTGTTGCATAACGTGAATGGGTATGAATGACAGCATTGATGTCTTTTCTAGCTTTCATAATCTCAATGAACATGTCCGATGCAACAGATATACGTCTTTTTCCATCAATGACATTCATTTGATCATCAATGACACAAATATCTTCCCAGGTCATCTCATCATAATCCATTCCACTGGCTGTTATTGCAATATAACCTGTCTCTGGATCTCTAGCACAAACCGTGCCACCTGCAATAACGACCAAACCATATTCTCGTAACTTCTTTGCCTTTGCTAATACATCTTTCCTTAATTCTACTAACATATTTTTTCATTTCTCCTTCGCTCGAGGACTAGTCCCTACAGATAATATTACGCCCCCCCCTTTTCACTTTTGTCAATGTTTCAGTATACTTTCACATATGTGAATTTTCAATCGCTTCATGGGCCATATAGGAGCTTCTAACAAGTGGTCCAGAAGCAACATGTTTGAAGCCAATACTATAAGCAAATGACCAGTAGTGGTCAAATATTTGGGGGGGTTCAATATACTCAAATACTGGCACATGTTGATCAGATGGCGCCAAGTATTGACCAATGGTAACAAAATCACATTCTTGCTTTCTCAGATCCTCTAATAGCAACTTAACTTCTGCCTTTGTCTCACCCAGGCCTAACATAAGACCTGACTTAGTCAAAATCGTGCTGTCATAATATTTTACAGTTTTCAGCACGCCTAAGGAACGTCTATAAAGGGCTTCTGGCCTTACCTGATCATATAGTCTTTCTATTGTTTCAATGTTGTGGCCAATAACATCTGGCCTTGCATCAATAATTGTCCTAAGTGCTGCTTCATCACCTTTTAGATCAGGTATTAAGACTTCAATGACTGGTGGGTTCTCAAGGCCCTTTAAGGCGTATATCACCTTACTAAAATGTTCTGCCCCCCCACCATCAGCCAAATCATCCCTAGTGACAGATGTAACAACCACATGTTTAAGCTTTAGTTTTTCTACTGCCTTTCCAAGGTTATAAGGTTCCATCTGATCAAGTGGTTTTGGCTCATTATAGTTAACATTACAGAATTTGCATTGTCTACTACACGCTTTGCCCATAATCATAAATGTAGCCGTTTGATTCCCATAACACTCGGTCCGGTTGGGACACATTGCCTCATCACATACTGTATGAAGAGACATATCCTTCATAAGGTTCTCAACTACACTTAGATCATAATTGGCCTTATGCCTCACTTTTAACCACGTAGGTTTCTTCGTCATGTCAAATATACCACCTTAATTCCACACTCTTCCATATAACCGCTATGACTCTTGGCGTGTTTTACAAAACCAAACCGGTCATACCTTGAATCTGGAAAATGCATATAAGCAACCTTTTCTGGACGAATAACCTCTCTTACAATCTTTCGCCCACGTTCTTGTGTGATAAAAGGAAAATTTAGTAGTGCCATATCAATTGGGGGGGCCTCTTTGATGGACAATCCATCTGAAGTTAATAAGTCTTCAAAATGCTCCATTCGAATGTCTGCATCACCTAAATGAATAAATTGCTGGTCATTCAGCTGGCACAAATAGGCCCAATTCTCATAATTCTTATACCGTTTACCTTTATAGCGTAGGGTTGATGTGGCAAACTATATGCTTAGTGAAAACCCAGCCATAGTAATTGGGCAGTCCTCAATGAACTCTTCTGCGAAAAACACACGATCTTCTATCAATTCAAACCCTTCACAAATGGATAATAAGTATACAACACCTTCTGACCCAACCAATAAAGTTTTTTTATGACAATACATATAAGCCATTGTCCACTCAAGGTCAAAATGGTCAGCATGAGAATGGGTAAATAACAAAACATCAATTGGGTCATAATTATTCCTACACATAAGCATATCCATGAAGATATCTTCTTGAACACATTTATAGTTAAACTGGGGGGGTTCACTATGAATGCCATCGATAAGGACTGATAGGCGATTATTCTTGATTAGAACACCTGCATTGGCAATATGTTTTATCTCAAACATGGGCCCTGGTTACATCCTTGATTATCTTTCGCGTTTCACTTGCAATGACCAATTCCTCATTCGTTTCAATGACCAAAGTCTTAACCCTTGCATCATTACAAGATATCTCACAATTTGTGTTATTAGATAGATTCTTATCATTATCGATGTTTATACCCAAAAACTCTAAGTTCTCTACGATTTTCTTACGCATATAGGAGTCCCTTTCACCGATACCAGCTGTAAATACCAAGGCATCAATGCCACCCATAATAGCAGCATATGCCCCCCCTATGCAATATCTGACACGATAAGCATAGACATCTTCCGCCAATAGAGCTCTTTTATTGCCATTTTCTGAGGCTTGATGAATATCTCTAAAATCATTGCTCACACCTGAGAGGCCAAGCAATCCTGATTTCTTATTTAGCACATTGTTGATTTCACCTGAACTTATCCCTTCTTTCTCCATTAGGAAAAGTGGGATTGCTGGATCTATAGAACCTGACCTGGTACCCATAGCAATACCGTCTAAAGGTGTAAAGCCCATACTATTTTCCACAGACTCCCCCCCCTGATTAATTGCACAGATACTGGAACCATTACCAAGATGGCAGGTGACAATTTTTAGGGATTCAATGGGCTTATCAAGTAATTTTGCCGCCTCTTTCCCTACAAACTGATGGGACGTTCCATGAAAGCCATATTTTCTGATTTTGTACTTTTCATAATATTCGTATGGTATAGGGTATATATAGGCATGTTCTGGAATTGTGTGGTGAAATGCCGTATCCGGAACACCTACCATAGGTAAATCTGGCATCACTTTCTTACAGGCATAAATCCCTGAAAGATTTGCCGAATTATGAAGTGGCGCTAGTTCAATATTGTCTTCAATAATCTTGATGGTTTTTTTCGTCAATGATAAAACTGGATGTACATTGTTCACCACCATGGGCTATTCTGTGCCCCCCCACTGCTTGTATTTCATCAACTTCCTTGATGACACCAATATGATTGTCCATCAATGTCTCAATTAATACATTGACAGCATCAGTATGATTAACAATGCTTCCTGATTCAATTTCATAAGATTCTTGACAATTACTGTACGTAAATATTGGGTCAGTCAGACCAATACGTTCACAGACACCTTTGCTAATCACTTCTTCATTCTTCATATTGATCAGTTGAAACTTAAGAGACGAACTACCAGCATTAATCACCAATATATTCATACTATACCTCCAGAGATTGAGCTTGAACAGCTGTTATAGCTATAACACCTAAGATATCCTGGGCATTACAGCCTCTTGACATATCATTGATTGGTTTTGCCAAACCTTGAGTAATTGCACCCAGCGCCACAGCACCTGCCAATCTTTCTGCCATCTTATAACCAATATTGCCTGAATTAAGGTCAGGGAATATTAGAACATTAGCCTGTCCAGCCACCTGACTCTTTGGCGCTTTCTTACTTCCTATAGCCTCAATTAAGGCTGCATCGAGTTGAAGTTCACCATCAATCATGTAGTTTGGCGCCTTGTCTCTAGCCAGACCTGTTGCTTCAACTACTTTATTGACCAAAGGACTCTTAGCACTGCCATGACTTGAATAAGACAACATAGCGACTTTTGCTTTAGCGCCAACCAATTGCTCAAAAGTTTTTGCTGACGCTACCGCAATCTCCGACAACGCTTGTGCATCAGGGTCTTCATTAAGGGCCGTATCACCAAATAGTATGACACCATCAGACCCAACATCTGCATTATCAAAACACATCATATGAATTGATGACACCAACTTGACATCCTTAGAGGTTTTAACAATCTGCAAGGCCGGCCTTAATGTATCAGAGGTTGAATTGGCAGCACCTGCAACCATTCCATCTGCATCGCCTTCTTTGACAAGCATTACACCAAAGTATAAAGGATCTAGAAGAAGGTCTTTTGCTATTGCCTTGGTCATACCCTTGCTTTTTCTAATGTCACATAAACGGTCAATATAGGCTGGCATATCCTCAAAGTTTCTTGGGTCAATCCATATGGCACCTTCCAAGTTATAGGTCCCGTATTTCTTAGTAAGCTCCTTTTCATCGCCAACAAGTATTATAGTGGCAATCTTTTCTCTTAGAGCAAGTTCTGCTGCTTCAATTGTCCGTACGTCCATTACTTCTGGTAACACAATTCGTTTTAGGTCATTACTTGCTTTTAATTTAATCTGATCTATCAATTTCATTTTTTCATCATGTCTAAGTAGACAAGCCTCCATTACTTGACTAATTCATAAGTGCCATATTTTTTTGCGTACTCATACATAGCAAAAAGTTCTCAATTGGACAGTCATGTTGTAAGTGATTTGCCGGAGAGCAAATATAGCCACCCTGACTCTTTAATGCGTCCATTCTTTTCTTAACATCAACTTCAACATCTTCAAGTGATCCATTCATAGCGACCTGAATATCAACTGCACCATGAAAAACAACTTGATCACCAAATTCTTTTTTGAGAGTCTCTGATTCCATACCTGTTGCCAATGGTTGAATTGGATTCAGAACATCAACCCCCCCAGCCTCAATTAGGTCTGGAATAAGATCATGAATTGCCCCCCCACATGAATGTAAGAACACTTTAACATTTGGGTTTACGGCCTTAATGGCGTCTGCCAATTTTCTATGACTTTCTTTGAAGAACTTTCTAAATATATCTGGTGAAATAAATGGGGGGGCAGACTGAGTACCATAATCTGAGGTGAATTCAATCCATTCTACATAGTCAGCCACTGGTGTCAAATAATACACATTCATTTCGATGAGCACATCTGTCACTTTTTCAATTAATTTGTGGGCAAAATCTGGGTTAATGTAAAAGTCCATTAAGAACTGCTCAATCCCTCGAAGGTTTTGACAAATCTCAAAAAACAAACCGGATACAGCCGTTGTACAGGAAATGGCATAGTCTGTATTCTCATACCAGTCCTTTGCTTGTTCTGCAAGGCCTCTTATTCTTCCAGGGTCAACCACCGTAGGAAAGTCAAAGTTCTCAAGGTCTTCTATTGTAGCCTCTGCTAATGGGTGGTATGTTAATGATGGATGAATCCCAATTAATTTTCGCCCTACACCCCCCCATTCATCAATAATATTACCTTCATCGTCTTTGTAACTGCTAAAGTGATCAGGCTTGCCTATATGAATGTGCCTAAAATCCGAACCTACAATGTCACTTATTCTATAATCAACATATTCTGTTGTTGAACCTTTTCTAATTCTATCTTCTTCTCTCACATCAAGCTTTAAATGCTTAGCAATTTCCAGATACAAATCTGTATGTAAGCGACTTGCACACCCCCCCCATAAATCAAGTGGTATTCTATCTGGTTCTTGATGATTTAACACTGCCTTTACCCGTTCTCTAGAAGTCATTTCTTTCATTCCTAATTCCTCCAATTTTTTAAATTTTTCACCCAACGGCTCTATCTATACTAACTATGGATTGATTTAAATTCTACTGCCTCACAAGATTCCATAACAATTTCGGATATGGACGGGTGGGCATGAATGGTTTGTGATACTTCTTCGGTCGTTGCCTCAAGGTTAATGGCCAGACCTGCCTCTGCAATAAGATTTGATGCATCATAACCAAATATATGCATGCCTAGTATTTCATTGTGTTTGGTATCTGTTATTACTTTAGAAAAACCTACAGGCTCATTCATACATAAGGCCTTGCCGTTCCCATGATAATCAAATTTTCCGACTTTTATCTCTCGCTTTTCCCTAGCTTCTGTTTCACTTAATCCAACTGATGCTATTTCTGGCAAGGTATAGACCACACTTGGTACAGACTTATAGGACATTTTACGTTGACTGTCCATTGTAATATGGTCCGCTGCAACAATGGCTTCCGCAGAAGCAACATGTGCCAATTGCATCTTACCATTGGCATCACCGATACAGTAGATGTTAGGTATATTGGTCTGCAGGTAATCATTCACTGCAATTGCTCTCTTATTCAGTTGAATATCCACATTATCCATCTCTGGTAAGACCGCTTGACGTCCAACACTCATAAGGACCTTCTCAACGGTAATTAGACCATCTGATGTCTTAAGCTCAAGTAAGTCTCCAACTTTCTTAATGGATTGTAATTCTGTTCCTACCTTAATATCAACATCCCTCTTCTTTAGCTCCTCTGCCAAGGCCTTGGTCACTTCGGTATCAAGATTAGGTAAAATTGATGGCAAACGTTCGATGACATGGATCTTTGTTCCAAAGGTGTTGAATATTGAGGCAAATTCCATACCAATAACACCACCACCAATAATCGCCATTGATTTTGGTAAGCTTGTTGCTGAGAGTAGTTCTTTACTTGTCATAATGCCATCAAGTTCAACACCAGGTATTGGTGGTACAATTGGTTTGGATCCTGTTGCTATAATCATATGATCACATTCAACCACTTGTACAGCCTTATTATTAGCCTTGATTTCAACATGATTTTTGCCAATGATTTTTGCCTTACCACTTATAACCTTTACACTATTTTTCTTGAGTAGATGTTTGACACCACCAGTCAACTTCGTTACGACATCATCTTTTCTATTCATCATCTGGCCAAAGTCAACGTTGTAGCATCCTACATCAACACCTAAAAGCCTACTATGTTTCATATCCTGAAGAAAACTAGCACTTTTGAAAAGGGCTTTTGTTGGTATACACCCTACATTGAGGCATACACCCCCCCCAATTTTCTCCTTCTCAACCAGTGTTACTTTTGCACCTCTTTGAGCGCAGCGGATAGCCGCCACATACCCTCCAGGTCCACTTCCTATAACTACGACATCTGCTTTCATCGTCATCCCCCCCCTATAGAATCATCATATCTGTGTCTTCAATCATATCCCTGATACTGCCCAGCAAGGTCATTGCCGGAACCCCCCCATCAAGTGCTCTATGATCAAATGTTAGACTTAACCACATCATTGGTCTAATGACGATTTCATCTTGGACAACGACAGGTTTCTTAACAATTCTCCCTATGCCAAGAATTGTACTCTCTGGCATATTAATGATTGGGGGGGTAAAGACATCAACACCAAACATGCCAATATTGCTAATGGTCATTGAGCCACCACTTAAAGATTCTGCTTTTAATGTTCCAGCTTTTGCTTGCTTGACTAGAGCTCGCTTCTCTTTGTTAATCTCAATTAAGCCTTTTTTATCAACATTTCTAATGACAGGTACTGTTAAGCCACCGTCTATTGCTACAGCCACACTGATGTTAACTTCATCATGCTTATACAACAAGTCCTTAATAAGGGCAACATTAGCATCTGGATTCTTAGCCAGTGCCATAGCCATAAATTTGATTAAAGCGTCCGTCATATTAATTCTAACATCTTCTGAATCAATTTTGGCGTTTATTCGCTCACATAAGGCCAGCATATTGGTAACATCCACTTCAATAGAAGCTGTAACCATAGGAACTTGTTGCCAGGTTTCCGTCAAACGCTGAGCAGATATCTTCCTTATACCTTTAAGTTTTTCTCCACCACTAGAATCTTGTGACTTGCTTTCTTCTATTAGTGATTCAATTGCAAGGTTCACATCCTCTGAATAAATTCTATTCTTGTCAGATTGAACTTCTTTTAAGTCAATGCCTTTTTCTTCTGCAATTTTCTTGGCTAGTGGTGTCGTCTTAATCTTCTCTTCTGTTTGACTTTCTATGTAGTCTTTTACCTGTTGCTTTCTTACGACACCATTTTCATTGCTTTCTACATCATTTAATGAAATATCTTCATTTCTTGCAAGGGTTTTCGCAGCAGGTGTAGAGGCTATCTTATCATTATTGCTACCTGAGATTATACCAGCCTTACTATCTTGCAAGTTGATATCTTCAGCTGTACTTGAGTCCAAGGTCAGATCTTCAACCACATTTCCATCGCCATTATGATTTGGTAGTAGACTTGCATAGTCTTCACCTGGTTTACCAACTATGGCAACAACTTCCGCAACTGCCACTGTATCCCCCCCTACTTCATGTAGAATCTTCAGCACTGTGCCTTTAGCCGTTGATTCGACTTCTATTGCTGCCTTTTCTGAAAGGACTTCAAAGAGTGGGTCTTCTTTTTTTAACCACATCACCTTCTTTGACAAACCATGAACTAATCTCGCCTTCTTCCATGGTCATATCAAGTTTTGGCATAATAATCTTTTTCGCCATCGTTACATCCTCCTATAAAACTTTCTTAACAGCTGCAACAATACGTTCAACACTTGGAATCACTTCTTTTTCCAGCACAGGTGTATAAGGCATGGTCACACCAACAGATGTAACCCTCTCAATCGGTGCATCAAGATAGTAAAAAGCTTCACTGTTGACAATCCTTGCTGAGATTTCAGCACCGATACCACAAGTTTCAAATGCCTCATGGACTATAACCAATCTCCCAGTTTTCTTAACCGACTCAATGATTGTATCCATATCCAGTGGCACTAGAGTTCTAGGGTCAATCACTTCAATGTCAATGCCTTCATTTTCAAGACTCTTGGCAGCGTCTAATGCCTTGAATACTTCATAGGAAGTTGCCACTACGGTCACATCAGATCCACTACGTTTAATGTCCGCAACACCAAATGGAATGGTATACTCTTCTTCTGGTACTTCGCCAGTCATTCTGTATCCTAATTTATGTTCTACAAAGAGTACAGGATTCTTAGAACGAATGGATGTTTTTAACAAACCTTTTAGGTCATAAGGGGGGGTTGAAGGCATCACCACAACCAAACCAGGTATGTTGCAAAACCATGACTCAAGACACTGAGTATGGTGTGCACCTGCACCTGCCGCACCAGCTGGTGCTCTACAAACCATCGGTACTGACGCTTGACCTGCATACATACCTACAACCTTAGCTGCTTGATTAGCCAGAGCATCCGCTGCCAACATTAAGAAATCCATAAACATAATCTCTGCTATTGGTTTCATACCAAGCATGGCTGCACCAACTGCTGCATTGACAATGGCTAATTCAGAAATAGCTGTATTACGTACTCTTTCTGGGCCAAATTCTTCAATCATTCCTGCTGAAACGCCAAATGCGCCTCCATAGATCCCTATATCTTCTCCCATAAGAAAAACATCTTGGTCCTGTCTCATTTCTTCAGACATGGCTTCTCTTATTGCTTCTCTTCCAGTAATCTCTCTCATTTTGTTATACCTCCTCGATGAAAACATAATCTGTCAATGTCTCAGGTTTAGGCCAAGGGCTTTTTTTTAGCAAACTCAGTGGCTTCCTCTATTTCCTGATAGATTCTATCTTCAATCTCTTCTAGTCCATTTTCATCAATTAAGTCTTGGGCCATTAAGTCTTTACCGTAATTCTCTATCGGACATTTGTCCATCCATGACTTTTCTTCTTCTTTGGTCCTGTATTTTCTAGAGTCACTTTTGGAGTGACCTTTCCATCTATAAGTTTCAGCAACTATGAAGGATGGTCCTTTACCCTTTCGAGCATTCTCTACAGCCTTCTTAACTGTTTCAAAGACCTCTTCAACATTATTGCCATCAATGCGATATCCTGGAATGCCATAAGCATCTGCCCTTACAGACAAGTCTGTAATGTTAAAAGCTTCATCAATGGATGTTGACATACCGTATTGATTATTTTCACAAAAGAAAACCACTGGCAGTTGCCAAACTGAAGCCATGTTCAAGCCTTCATGAAAACCACCTTCATTGGTAGCACCATCTCCAAATGAGCAAAATACAACATCTTTCTCACCTTTCATATGGACAGCCAAAGCCGCGCCAACTGATATGCCAATACCACCACCAACAATACCATTTGAACCAATATTCCTTGTACTCATATCAACCATGTGTAATGATCCTGAACGACCTTTACAAAAACCATCTTCTTTGCCAAAAAGTTCAGCCATCATTAAGTTTACATCAGCACCTTTGACCAATGTGTGGCCATGGCACGATGGGTCGTTGCAAGATAGTCTGTTGGTTTAAGCGCAAAACCTGCACCTGCCATTGCCGCCTCTTGACCTATGCCAAGGTGGGTCGTTCCAGTAATCTGTCCTGTTGATATCAACTCATCAACTTTTTCTTCAAAGGCTCTAATCAATACCATCGCCTCATACATCTCAATTTTTTTTCTTCTTAGATATATTCATTGTTTCTCCTCCATAGAATAATAACTCAACTGTCTTAGTCATCTATTACCACAATGATATCATCGTAATTCACATACGTCAACTAATATTGCACTTATGCACATATGTGAATTATAGGGCTTTTGCTATGACTTCATCCATAGCTATAACGTTGATATAGCCACCCTTAAGCACTGCTTTGACCGATGCAATCTTACTATGTCCAACTGCTACGCCAATCCTAACTGCTGCATTCTTCAACTGATGGATATCCATACTTATAATCTTTTTACTGATGGAAGTTTGGCAAATTTGGCCCTTGGCATCAACTGAGTGTCCCGCAATATCACCTACACCACCCATGGTAATAACATCATTGGCTTCTTCCAGACTTATATAACCAGCCTTATACATAGCATTATTTTCTATAGAGACACTTCCTATACCCATTAGGAGCATATCCATATTTTCCATTTTTGGTAGTGGGATTGTATTTGAGGTTCTTCCAACAACAAATCCCTAAGCACCTTACTTTGAACAACCAAAGGCGCATTTAGAACATGTGGTAATGCCCCCCAATTTTTTCACTAAGCATCTTGGTTAATTGGGGGGGTCCGTCGGCATTAATATTGCCTGTACCAATACCACCTAACATTTGAAAGACAGACAAGTTTTCTTTAAGTGCCATTTCAGTCTCAAATGCCTCAACTACATTAAACAATGTTGAACCCCCCCAAGACATTCCTATTTTCATACCATCCTTAATTGTTTCAAGAACGTATTCTGATATAACCCTACCCACTTCTTTTCTTGAAGATATCTCATCCTCATAGCTAGGTACAATTCTTACATGATATAAGCCATAACGTTCTTTTATTTCTTTTTCCAATTCTACAATCCGTGAAGTGGCCTTGTTAATTTTGAATTCAACAATTTTCTCATCTACACAAACGTTTAACAGCCTAGATATATTGGACCTAGAGAAATTCATTACCTTGGCTATTGCATTTTGAGACATCTGTTCAAGGTAATACATTTCAGCAATACGAATTAACATATCACGTCTTTCATTTTTCTTATCAGACATAGAACCTCCTCCACTTTCATTCACTATAGTTTTGCGGCTTTCATCAACATAGGAACCACTTGTTTTTTTTCCTTGAAAACACACCCTCTTTGAAGATAGTATGTTCACTCCCATCAAGTCCAAAGGCTTGATCAGCAATCCATTTCGACTTACCAACAGAAATTATTTCAGAACCACCAGAAATAATGTCTGTTACCATTAACACGAAAAGGTCGACTTGCTCTTTTTGACAATAGACATGCATAGCTTCAAATACTTCGACGTATATAAGATAGAAGCCATCGTAGTCATTGGTATTTCTTTGACTAATAGCCACCTTATGTTCTCCAAACATGAACCTTTTCAAATCATTCATAAGAATCTTCTCACATGATATACCTTCAAGCTGTGAACCAGCCCGTATCATAGAAAAGCCATGGTGCTTTATATCATAGCCGGTTTTCAGTTCAAGAATCCTAGCGATTTCAATATCTCTCTTTGTGGTTGTAGGTGATTTAAACAATAATGTATCGGAATAAATGGCACTAAGTAGCAAGACCGAGATTTGCCAGTTTAACTCAACATCATTCTCCAAATACATACCTGCCACAATCGTTGCTGTACTCCCTACAGGTTCAATCCTAAAGTACAAAGGTTGAATCGTTTGAATATCAGCGACCCTATGATGATCAATAACCTCAACAAGAGTAATGTCTTCAATACCAAAAATAGATTGTTTCATTTCGTTATGATCCACCATGATGGCTTTTTTTACTAGGCGGGTCAATCAGATTACTCTTTGAAATCATGCCCTTGATACGACCTTTTTCGTCTACAACTGGAAAACGTCTGAATTTTGAGGTCATCATATTCTTTTTGACATCATCTAGGGTTTCATAGGTTGTAAAGTATTCCAAACTGTCCTTTGTGACGACATCTTTTATTTGAGCTAAATGATGTATTCTTTGAGCAACTACAAACAAGGAAAATCCCGTTGTATAAACACATCTTCTTTCATCTGCTTCTACACATATATCATCATTTTCAACACCAACAATAATCAGATGTCCAGCCATACATTCTTTGATATGACCAGACCTATATATATCTTTATGACAAATCAATATGTCTTTAGGAGAAACACCTTCTAAGCTTTGATCTTCACCATACATAATAATGCGTCCCTCAATAGAATAATCCCTTTGATCCTTCTCCATAGGGTATTCTTGAATAGCCTTTAGTTCTAAGCCAACAATTAGATTGCCAAAGGGTGTTTTCGTATTCTTTAGAAAAGACCTATCTCTATAGTCAATAATTGAGGGCATCAAATCTGATATTGATACCACACCAATTAAGTTGTCACTCTTTCCTACCACCGGGATTGAACGCCCTATATGTTCAACAATCTTCTCAACAGTACTTTTTATGGAATCTGTTTCCTTAGCATATGTAACGGACTCTAACTTCAAGTCACTTACCTGTGGCGCTAGACTCTGAACCACCCTAGGTTTAACACAATCCGCTTTATCCAAAACATACATTGTTTCCTTATTAGGTTCTCCAAGTAGAACTGGTACATAGTTATAGCGACAATCAATCTTATTTTTTTAAGTGTGCATAGGCAATGGCTGAACACACTGAATCAGTGTCAGGGTTCTTATGCCCAAAAACAAATACCTCTTCCAAATTTCCACCTCTAAATAGCTTCACTTTCTAACCACTTCTTTATGTCACTGCTATAACTTAGCCTAATTTCATCTTCACCATAGTTTCCAATTGCATTCACAATTGACATCTTGTCAAATGGCTTTCCAATAAATAGATTGGCCATTGCCCCCCCAATATAGTCTTGATCAAGGGCATCTGAAAATACTTGTGCTCTATCAATGTAGGATTTCTTTAGTTTGAAGTGTAATTGTACCTCGCCCCCCCAATCAAATCTGTTTTCCAACACAATATCTGTTTCGGCTGAGTTACCATAGACCCAGTCCCAGCTTTTATAATGATTATAGGTCTTTGTTATTTCTTCTAATCCAAACCATTCAGGGTCCTCTTCAACAAGTAATTCATCATGGTTATACACCTCAATCATTGCACCCGATATAATATCCTTAAAATTTTGCATTGTAACATCTGGGTTATGATCTGACAAATTCGTCACTCTAGACCTTACGGACTTAATACCCTTTGATGAGACTTTCTCAAGAGATGGGGGGGTCAAGTATCGAACCATATTCTCTACATCTTCATTAATCAACAGACTTCCGTGGTGTAAGCCTACTTTCTTATTTTGATAAAAGGCATTGCCTGAAAACTTCTTCCCATCTATGGTCAAATCATTTCTTCCTGATTTCTCGGCCATTATTCCCCCCCTAGTCTCACAAGCCCTTAATATAACAGATAACTGCTTGTCTAGGTCATATAATTCTTTTGGAACAATATAGGAAAATAGCATATTGCCTTTATCACAATATATGGTGCCTCCACCAGTGATTCTTCTAGCTAACTTGCCCTCTTCTTCATTAAGTAATTGAACATTACATTCTCTCCAAGGATTTTGGTTCTTACCTAACATGGCACATTTTGAGCTTTGCCATAAATACAAAATAATCTCATTAGACTTAACATGATTAAGCAAATAAGTTTCAATGGCAAAATTCTTCCATACATTCCATCCACTGTTCTTAACAATTCTTAATTTCATAACTGACTCCTTCCGTCTAACTAGCCTTCAAAGACCTGGATTAACTCTCTTGGGTCATCAATTAGATTTTGAGGGTTAAGGATTGACAATGACGCCCTATTTCTAAATCCCCCCCAGGACACAATTACCTCATTGACTTTGGCATTTCTAGCTGTCATTAAGTCAACCTCCGAATCACCTACATAAAAAACCTTGTCTTTCGAAATATTTGCTGCTTCAATCATCTCTATTAGTGTTTTGGGGGGGTTTGGCTTACGTTCTCTACCTTCAACGAATCCAATAACATTTTCAAACTCATAAGCTTCAAAGTGTTTTGTGACGATGGGCCTTGCCATAGCCTGATCTTTGTTGGTTAGAACAGCAATCTTATAATTATGGTCAACTAAATGATCTAAAACCTCATTGATGCCCTCATAGACATACAAGCCTTCATTATATTTCATCTCATAAACTTCAAGCATTCTCTCATAGGCTCTAGCCATTAACTCTTGTGAATGCGTCTTTGGAAGGGCAAGTTCTACAAGTTTTTTTTGATGCCACTGCCAACATAACCTTTAACAACATTTCTAGAATGGGTAGGAAAGTCAAACTCCTTCAAAACTGTGTTGATGGCATTAGTCAGTCCATCTATCGTATCAACCAGTGTTCCGTCCAAATCAAATATAACCATTTTCATAGAATAAGCCTCCAATATAGTCCCTTTTAATCTAATATAAGAATATCACCTTTCCTCACATTAGTCAATTTAAGCAACTCTAATTCACATATGTGAATTAGAGTTGTCTGTTCATTTTCACCATCCTTTATATCCACAATACATTTATGTGTTTATTTGACTTTCAAGCAAC
>JDSG01000099.1_pt1 | contig 28303 bp, 51 predicted proteins | sample 199341 | NCBI WGS metagenome assembly JDSG01 (sample SAMN02584197, study PRJNA231836) | bioreactor metagenome | isolation source: continuous culture bioreactor short generation time transfer1 day 52 after... | place: Germany: Bremen | reverse complement strand
TCCAGTAGAGTATAAAATTGAACAGATTCAGCAAGTAGAAGTGAATGAAGATATAAAATTAGATTTTGATAGAGTACTTAAAAATATATTAAGACAAGACCCTGATATTATATTAATTGGTGAAATAAGGGATTTTAAGTCCTTATCTATTGCTTTACAAGCTGCATTAACTGGACATCTAGTTTTAGCTTCTATTCATTCAAATAATTCAATAGAAACCATATCAAGACTTATTGATTTAAAAGCAGATAAATATTTAGTTTCTACAACATTGAAATATATAGTTTCACAAAGATTAGTTTTAAATATTTGTAAAAAAATGTGAAAATATTGGTTGTGAAGATTGTAATTATAGTGGTTTTTTTTAGGACGAAGTTGTATGGCTGAGGTTTTAAAAGTTGATGAAGTTTTGTCTTCAATGATTTTAAATCAAGATAGTCATAAAAAAATTAGAAAGTATTTAAAAAAGATAGCTTTTAAAACAATGTTTGATGACGGAAAAGAAAAGGTTAGTAAAGGTATTACAACCCTAGAACAAGTATATAAAATGGTAGATATATAATATGAAATATAAAATAGTTTACCAAGAAAATGCAGAAATTAAAACAAAAATAATAATTACTAATTCTCTTGAAGATGAAATACTTCCTTCAAATATAATTTCGATTAAAAAAAAGATTTTTTTTCTCATTTGATTTTCTAGTAAATACGAAAATAAGTAATAAAGATTTAAAAAAATATATTTTATGAGTTGAATCTTATGTTGGATTCTAAGATTTTATTAGATGAATCCTTTAAAATATTGAAAAAAAAAGAAAAAAAAAGAAATATAAAAGAGTTTTTAAAAACTTTACAAAATTCTTTTATTTCCTCAGATGATATTTATAGGAGTTTAGAAAAATATAATATAAATAATGTAGTTAAAGCTTTTTTGAAAATTACAAAGGATAGAGGAAATCCTATCTTAAATATTAAGTCTCTTTCAATAATTATTGCAGATAGCTACGAAATAAAAAAAAGAGTTTGTAAAGATTTTAACGTATCCTTTAATACTTTTAATAACATTCATTCTTTCTCTTATTGGAATTTATAAAATTGTAGTACCTAATTTTAAATCAATATTTTCACAGTCAGATATCTCTTTATCTAGTGCTACTAAGTTACTGTTTTGGAGTAAAGAAATTTTTGATAACTATCTTTATCTTATGTTAAGTCTTATCTTTTTATTTATATTTATAATAGTGCTTTTTTATAAGAAAAGTTCTTCTTTTAGATACAAAATTGATAAAATCCTTGCTAAAGACATATTCATTATATCTTCTTTGTATAGAATAAAAAATCTATATATTTTCTTTTTAGTTGTTGAAATTTTACTAAAAAGTAAATATGAATTTTTAGATGCAGTATCAAAATCAAAGGTTTTACTAAATAATAAATACCTTTTCGATAGAATTACGCAGATAGAAAATCTACTAAAAAGTGGAAAGAGTATTAGTTTTGCATTTGAATCATCAAACTTTTTGATGATGTTACTTTAAGTTTATTAAAAATTGCAGAAGTTTCAAACTCTACGCAAAGTGTAGTTTGTGAAATAAAAAATATTTATAAAAAAAGATTTGATGATAAAATCAAGTTTTTTTTCACTATTAATAGAACCTCTATTTTTCATAATCATAATGGTATTAATTGTATGGATTATTCTTGCAATATTTGTTCCGTTATGGAGTATGCATGATATGTTAAGATTTTAAGAGGATAATTATGAGTAAAGAATTAGAGTTTGAAAACTCAGTAAAAAATATTTTAGAGTATATAGGTGAAGATGTAAATAGAGAAGGTCTTGAGAAGACTCCTAGTCGTGTGAGAAAAGCCTTTGAGTTTATGTGTAGTGGATATGATAAAGACCCAAAAGAGATAATTAATTCTGCACTTTTCACAAGTTCTAATGATGAGATGGTAGTTATAAAAGATATTGAGTTTTATTCAATGTGTGAACACCATATGTTACCAATTATTGGAAAGGCTCACATAGCTTATATTCCAAATGGTAAAGTAGTAGGACTTTCAAAAATACCAAGAGTTGTAGATGTTTTTGCAAGAAGACTTCAAATACAAGAACAAATGACTGAACAAATTTGTGATGCACTTCATGAAGCTTTAAATCCAAAAGGTGTAGCTGTAATGATTGATGCAAGACATATGTGTATGGAGATGAGAGGTGTTGAGAAAATTTGTTCTACAACTGTTACTTCTGCATTAAGAGGATTATTTAAAAAAAGAGAAAAAAAACAAAAGATGAGTTCTTGTCTATCGTAGCTCAATCTTTACACAAATAGATCTATTTAGTAGAAGAGTTATCTTTTAAGATTTTTATTATAAGTTTGAAAAATAAAATCTTCTACTTTTTTATTTTGATAAATTTTTTCTTTACTAATTATAAGAGACTTTAAAATTAAAGAAGAATAATTTTTGCAAGCATTAAAAAAAACTAAAGAAACCAACAATATCTGTAACTGTTGTTAATAAAACTGTACTTCCTATTGCAGGATCAATATCAAACTTTTTTAATACTAAAGGAATTGAGGCACCAAAGAATCCAGCACTAAATAGATTTATAATCATTGACATAGCAATTACAAGACCTAATAGAGCAGTATTAAACCATACCCAAGCAACTACCCCCCCAATAATTAATGCAAATAAGAAACCATTAAAAATTGAAATAAAGACCTCTTTTTTAATGGCATCTTTACTATTATCAAAATCAATATCTCCAAGTGCTAATTGTCTAACCATTACGGCAAGTGTTTGTGTACCTGCATTTCCTCCCATCGAAGCTACGATAGGCATTAATATTGCAAGGGCAACATAAGATTGAATTGTTTCGTCAAAAATACCAATAACAAGAGATGCTAGAATTGCTGTTCCAAGGTTTAAAAATAACCATAAAGCTCTTTTTTTAGCTGTAGTAAATAGATTGTCTTCATGCTCAAAGTCATCATCAACCCCCCCAGCTAATTGGTACATTTGTTCTGTTGCATTTTCTTCAATTACATCTAAAATATCATCAGATGTGATTCTTCCCATTAGCATGTCTTGATATCCAACAACGGCAACAACAGAAAGGTCATATTTTTCAAATTGTTTTGCTACTTCATCAATATCTTCTTTATCTTGAACTACAAAAGGTTTAAATTTATTCTCTTCATGTGAACTAATAATTTGTTCATATGTTTTTTCAAAATCAAAAATAATTAAGTCTTCAAGTAGAATTGATGCAATTAACTTTTTCTCATCATTTACAATAAAAACTTGGTGAATATTTTCTAATTCATCTTCTGCTTTCCCTTTTTTAAGTCTTGTAAGAGATTCTTGAATAGTTTCTTGTATATTTGCTGAAAAAAAGTTCAGTTTGCATATATGAACCAGCTTCATCTTCATCATATCTTTTAAGCCAATCAATCTCTTGTTGGTCTTCTTTTTCAAGGCCATCAAAAATCTCTTTTGCTTTTTCAACATCTAATTCTTCAATTTCTTGGATAATATCTGTTGCATCATCTGATTCAAGTTCATCAACTGCTTCTGTAAGTTTTTCAATAGATAACTCTTCGTAAGCATCTTCTCTTAAATTATCTGGAAGTTCAAGAATTACTTCTCCCAGAATATCATCAGGAAGTTCTTTTAATACTTCAATAAAATTTTCAGAAGATTCATTTTCTATCTTTTTTTAAAGAGTATGCAATATCACTTGGATGTAGGTCATCTAACTTTTCTAACAATTCCTCAGGATTTTTTTATAGCATTCTCTTGTGGCATTTATATCTTCCTATAGTTTATTTCACTTTTTGATATTATTCTATCAAGTCTTGTTGGAATAGTTTTATTCTCATTAGTAGTTTCACTTATAAGTCTATTCATAGTTTTTTTTAGCATTTGCCATAAATGTTTTTTTTAGTTTTACCTTTTAAACCTTTTGTTTCGGGTTTTTTTAATAATTTTTAAGGGATTAACCGCTCTTCCATTTTTATAAACACCAAGGTGTAGGTGTGGACCTGAACTAAGTCCTGTACTTCCAACATATCCAATATGTTCACCTCTTTTTACATATCTTCCTCTTTTTATACCAGCTCTAAACTTATTTTGGTGGGCATAAAGTGTCTTATAACCATTTGGATGTCTAATAATAATTGTTTTACCATATCCACCACGTCTACCTATAAATTCAACTTTTCCATCGCCTGCTGCATAAATTTTTCTACCTCTTGGTGCTGCAAAATCAGTTCCTAAGTGGGCTCTATATCTTTTAAGAACAGGATGCCATCTTTTTTTTAGTAAATTGGCTTGAAATTCTTTTATATGTCAAAGGAATTTTGAAAAAAAATATGTTTTTGTAAAAGCTTTTCCCTGTTCATCATAATATTTATCATCTTCTTCATTTTTAAATCTATAATACTTTTTACCAGAAATTTCTACCATTGCAGCTTTAATATCAGGTTGTCCCAAAGGTTTTCCAAGTAACTCTTTTTGCGTATATTCAACTACAATGAAGTCACCTTTTTGCATTCTTCTAAAATTTGCACTTGCACTAAAAATTGCTTTTAAGTTTGCAGCTAATGCAGCAGTTCCTGTAGCTTTTTGAAGTTCATTTGATACTGAGCTCATAACAGGAATAGCAATTGTTTCAGTAAATTCTCGATAGCTTATAGGTAAGGTTTGAAATTTATATTTTCCATCTGTATCTTTAAATATATGTAATTGAATCTCTTCAGAAACAGGGATTAAGACCTGCTTTAAACTACCATCAGGGTTTTCCATTAAGTAGTAATATCTATCAGCAGTAATCTCTGAACATAGTTCTTTATCTTCTTTTTCTAGATCAAAGTATAATTTTTGAGGAATAGAGTATTTTTCTAAAAAAAAGTTAAGAATGTTTCACCTTTTGGCCATTTCGCTTCTTGTACTTCTGTAGAAAAAGAGAGGAAATAATTAAACAAAATAATAGAATGATTTTTTTTCACGTTTCTTCTTTATATAAAAATTAGAGGAGTTATTATACAATTGCGCAACTAAAGAGTATATAAAAGTTTAGGGGGGGTTTAGCGTGAAAAATTTTTTACTATTATTGACTATATTTTCCAATGTTGTGTTTGCTGACTTAGTTGACTTATATAGAAGTCAAGGACTTGAAGCAGTTAAAAGTCAATTGGAAAAAGAGATGACAAGACAAGCTTATTGGGAAAAATATTTACAAGATAAAAATGTAGATTATGGATATTATGAATCAAAAAAAATATGTTATATTAGCACAAAAAGAAGCAAAAGAGATTGCTTTATATAAAGTTGATAAAAAAGACTATGATTTAATATTAAGAGATAGTGTAATTGTTGGAGAAAAAGAGGGTGATAAGCAAATTGAAGGTGATTTAAAAACACCAACAGGGGGGGCATATGATTTAACAAGTAAACTTACAAAAGTTGATCAATTTTATGGACCTTTAGCATTAGTGACAAACTATCCTAACACTTTTGATAAAACTTTAAATAAAAAAAGGTCATGGAATTTGGATTCATGGTATGCCTTTAAATGAAGATAGAGAAGAGTATACAAAAGGTTGTATTGCTTTAGATAATCCAAGATTACAAGAATTAGATAAAAGTATTGATTTAAATGATTCTATTTTATTAATTGCAGATGATACTATTAAAAAAAAGCTTCAAAAGATGATATTAGTTTAATTCTTTCTTCAATATTTAAATGGAGAGAAGCTTGGAAAAAATCTGATATAGATGAATATATTAAGTTTTATTCAAAATCTTTTAAAAGACATGATGGTATGGGAATAAAACAATTCAAAAATTATAAAACAAGAATTTTTTTTCTAAAAAAAGAGAAGAAAAAAAATTGAATTTTCTAATATTAATATAGTACCTTATCCAAACTCATTAAATAAGCAGATGTATAAAATTGTTATGGATGAAGATTACAAAACAAAATTTTATACATTTGTTGGTAAAAAAGAGTTATATATTGAACTTAAAGGTGACAAAATTGAAATCTTAGCCGAGGGTTAAAACTTTCGCTAAGAGCTTTTTAGATATAATCGCCTAAACTTATACACACAAAAAGTAAGGCGAGAAATGCAAAAAGAAGAGATGAATCTTGAAGAGATAGCGTTAGCTCACTCTCTAACACTTGAAGAATTTGAAAATATTAAAGAAATTTTAGGAAGAGAACCAAACTATGTAGAAATTGGTATCTTCTCTGCTATGTGGTCTGAACACTGTTCATATAAATCTAGTACAAAATACTTAAAAGGTTTTCCAACAAAAGCTCCTTGGGTTATTCAAGGACCAGGTGAAAACGCTGGTGTTATTGACATTGGTGATGGTTATGCTGCTGTATTTAAAATGGAATCACACAATCACCCTTCATTTATTGAACCATACCAAGGTGCTGCTACTGGTGTTGGTGGAATTATGAGAGATGTATTTACAATGGGTGCTAGACCTGTTGCATCTATGAACTTAATTCAGTTTGCTGGAATTGAAGGTGACTCTGAAACTGCTAAAAAACATAGATACTTATTAAGAGGTGTAGTTGCTGGTATTGGTGGATATGGTAACTGTATGGGAGTTCCAACTATTGGTGGACAAACTAACTTTGAAGAGTGTTATGCTGGAAATAACCTAGTAAATGCATTTAACTTAGGAATTGCAAAAGCTGATGAGATTTTTTTTATGGTAAAGCTGAAGGTATTGGAAACCCAGTTATGTATGTTGGTTCTAAAACAGGTAGAGATGGTCTAGGTGGAGCTGTTATGAGTTCTGCTTCATTTGATGAAGATTCTGAATCTAAAAGACCAACTGTACAAGTTGGTGATCCATTTACTGAGAAACTATTATTAGAAGCTTGCTTAGAGTTATTTAAAGAAGATTTAATTATTGGTATTCAGGATATGGGTGCTGCTGGTCTTACTTCTTCTTCATTTGAAATGGCAGGAAGATCTGGTTCTGGTATGATTATGCATTTAGATAAAGTTCCTGCAAGAGAAGAGGGAATGACTCCTTATGATTTCATGTTATCTGAATCACAAGAGAGAATGCTTATTTGTGCGAAAGCTGGATGTGAGCAAGCTATTATTGATATCTTTGAAAAATGGGAATTAGATGTAGCTGTTATTGGTGAAGTAACTGCTACAGGTAATATGGAACTATTCTGGCATGGTGAAAAATGTGCAGAAGTTCCTGTTCAACCGGTATCAGAAGAAGCACCTGTACTTGATAGACCAGTTGCAAAACCTGCATATTTAGATGGTATTGAAGATGTTGATATGAGTAAAGAGTTCTCAAATCAAATTGCATTTGATAAACTTTTCTCTGATATGGAAGTTGTTGATAAATCTTGGGTTTATGACCAATATGATTCTATGGTGCAAACAAATACTGTAAAGGGTCCAGGAAAACTTGATGGTTCAGTAATTAGAATTAAAGAGACTGGAAAAGCCTTAGCTATGTCTGCTGATTGTAATACTAGACAATGTTATATTAACCCAGAGTTAGGAGCGGCAGCAGCTGTTATGGAATCTGGAAGAAATGTAGCTATGACAGGTGCAACTCCAAAGGCAATTACAGATTGTCTTAACTTTGGTAACCCACAAAACCCAGAAGTAATGTGGCAATTTGCTCAAGCTTGTGAAGGTATTAAAGCAGCTTGTAAAGAGTTAAATACTCCAGTTATTGGTGGAAATGTATCTTTATATAATGAAACAAATGGAGTTGGTGTTTTCCCAACACCTGCGATTGCAATGGTTGGTGTAAATGATGATGCTAATAAAGTTTTACCATCTTGTTTCCAAGAAGATGGAAACTTCGTATATATTTTAGGTGACACTAAATCAGAATTTGGTGGATCTTTATATATGAAAAAAAATGTATGACACTGTAGCAGGTGTTCATCCAGAAGTAGATTTTGCAAGAGAACTTAACTTATGGAATACAGTAATTGAAGCAAATAAAGAAGGACTTTTAGTTGCTGCTAAAGATGTTAATGTTGGCGGTATTGCTATTGCATTAGCTAAAATGGCAGTAGTTGGAAATAGAGGAATTGAAGCAGGTATATCTTTAGAAGAGAATAGAGATTTATTCTCTGAGTCACTATCTAGAGCTATTATTGAAGTTTCTCCTGAAAACTCAGAAGCATTTGAAAAAAATTTGTGAAGCTAAAAATATGCCTTATTCTAAACTTGGAATGGTTGGTGGAGGAAAAATTTCTATCAATGATATTTATAAAGAGTTAGATCAAGCATCTGATGTTTACTTTAATAAATTTAGAGAAGTAATAGAACAAGATTTATAAGATAAAAAAGAGGTTTAAAACCTCTTTTTTATCTACCTATTTTTAAAGCTCTCTTTGATAGTTCTTTAAAGTCAATAATTTCAAGTCCAACTTGAATATCTTCTTTTTTTTCATGAGCACCAAAACCGTAAGCCATTGGTGTAACATTCATTGTGTCATAGTGCGCAGTTCTTGCATTTATCCATTTAGAAGTTTTAATATCAGTAACCCAAATTTTGGCATTATCTTTCCATGTAATACTCTCTTCTTTGAACCATAAAGGTACACAACCTATATCATCAAATTTATGAACTTTACCATTTTGTGGATTTATAACTTGAACAGCATGTTTCTTTCACTTATTACCATTTTGCATCTATCACACATATCTCTATCCCAATGAACCTTATGTGGTTCATCAGATGTCTCTTTTTGGCAAGATGTTAGAAATAATATAATAAATGTTAGACTAATTAATTTAAAGATTTTTTTGAACATTATAAAATCCTAAACTCTTTCATCAGAGATAATTTTTCCTAAATCCATATAGATTTGTCTATTTACTATCTCTTTAACTTCATCTAATCTATGTGTAACAAAAAGTGAAATTTTCTCTTTTTCATTCTCTTTTAAAAGTCTATAGAAATCATCTCTTGCTTTTGGGTCCAAGTTAGCAGTTGGTTCATCATAAATAATGATTTCACTCTTTTTTGCTAAACTAATTGCAATTAGCATTTTTTTTGTTTCATACCACCAGATAATTTGAAAAAAAAGATTTATACATATTACTTTTAATATCTAATTTCATCTCATTTGCATAATGCATAATTAACTCTTTTTCTACATTTGAACTAGCTTGAATATATTTCATTAGTTCATCCAAATTAAGTTTAATTGGAGGTGGTAATTGAGGAACAAAAGATATTGCATCCAATACATCTGTTCTTTTTTTTAATAGGATTTAATCCATTTATTAGAACCTCTCCAGCATTTGGATGATAATATCCCATGATAGATCTAATTAATGTAGTTTTCCCAGCTCCATTAGGACCCATAAGTGCTACATAATCATTTTTATTAAATTCAACACTTACATTATCAAGTGAAGTGTGCGAACCAAATTTTTTTTGTTAAGTTTGAAACCTTTATCATCTTATACAATACCTTTTAATCTAAAATCGAATTTTAATGCATCGGCATGACAAACATCTATACATCTACCACATAAAGTACAATCTGCACCAGTAACGTATTGAGTTTTTATACCTTTTTCTTTTCTTTCTTCATCATATTTTGCTTTTGTAAGTTCTAAAACTTGATTTTCAAAACATACATCATGACATACCATACAGTGATCACAATTATCATTCCATTGAACTCTTAATGCACTTACTTTACCAATATATCCGTATGTTGTACCTATAGGACAGATATACGTACACCAAGCACGTCTTGAGAAGAAAACTTCTATTAAAAATACAATTAATACCCATGAAAGAGCAATACTCCATCCATATGCAATAAATCTACTTAAAATTCCAACTACATTAAATGTTTCAAAAACTAAATAACCACTTGTAAATGCCATTACAATAAACATTATCCAAAAGATATGTCTAACTCTATGGTTAAACTTTCTCTCTTTGATTATTTTTTTTGAAACTAAATTATTGTGTAATTTTTCTGCGATTTCACTTAATAATCCATATGGGCATACCCAAGCACAGTAAGTTCTTCCACCAACTAAAAGATAGAATATTAAAATTGTAACTGTACCAATAACTATATTTATAGGCATATGGTATGTTGCTAAATATAATTGTAAGGTAGTAAATGGGTCAATTAGGTGAAAACCTAAAAATCTTGAACCATTTAATGTTCCTTCTAAAGTTTGAATATCAATAGCAAATGATAAGAAGAATAATAAGTGGATTGCTATTACTACAATCCATCTTTTCATTCTATAAGATAAATACGATTTTCCCTCTTTTGTTTTATCAAAAAAAAGTTGAGAAAAAAAGTTGTATTTTTTATTGTTGCTCTACTATTCCATTTATCCATGTTCTTTTCCTAACAGCGAAAGCTATTTTTCTAAAGCCTCTTTTCTAGCTTTAAATTGTGCAATTTCTTTTGCATAGTTTTTTTAAATCTTCTTCAGATAGGTTTATTAATAAACCTTTCATAATAAGATTTTCTTTTCTACCTGCTTTAAAATCAACTAAATCTTTATATAGTTTCTCTTCACTTTGACCAATAACAGCTGGTCCCATAAGTTTTTTTACCGTTTTGCATTCCTGAGCCATCAACACCATGACATGAAGCACATTTACTTCTATAATCATTACTAACTGCAAATGACGCACTGTTTCCTGCTTTATCTCTTAAAGCTTTTAATTTTTCTTGTTCAATATCATTTTCTTTAGGTTGTGATTGTGATTGAACTTTTTTGTCTAATGTTTTTAAGTCTTCAATAATATTTCCTGCTTCTCCACCTTGAAAAGCACTACCATTATTAAATGTGAAGAGCATTAAAGCAAAAACTATTACTGTTGAAATTATTGCAATTATATTTTTCATTTTAACTCCCTAATTTGTTTGTTAAATTCATAAATTTCATCTGCAAGTTTTCTAATTTCAGTATCATCCATTTTTTTTACTAACTCTGCCATTAGAACATTTGCATCTTTATCTTCTTTAAACTTTTTAATACTATTAAAAATAAAGTTTGAGTCTTTATCTAATAATGAAGGACCAATTATTCCATTTGCATAATCATTGTGACAAGCAGAACATTTAACAATGAACTCTTTACTAAGTCTTTTTACAAGCATAGAAACCTTAACTTTTTCATATGGACTTCTTACATGCATATTTGCATCAATATTTGTTCTTGGTTTTGTTCTAACTGAAGCATCTTCATTTGCAGGTTTAGAATTAGGATCATATCCACTTTTTACAGTACCATCCTCATTGTAGTTAAAGTAGTAGGTTTCATTTTTATTTTTTTGTTTTCTCTTTTTCTTCTACTTTAATAGCTTGAGCATTTTTGTTTTCTTCTACTTCAATTTTCAGTGGTGCCTGAACCTCTTGCTTAGATGTTACTTCTATTTGCTTCTCTTCTTTTTTTATCTGAACAAGCAGTAAGAAGAAGTATTACTGCACTGCTTAATAGTATTTTTTTTAATCACGACTTAATTCCTTTAACATAATAATCTTCGTATGATAATCTAGGTTTAATAACAATTGCTGGCTCATTTGCAGGACAAAGTTCTTCACAAACTCCACAACCTATACAACCTTCATAAACCTCTGGTTTTTTTTCCTTCACCATCTCTAATCATTGAAATTGCACTCATAGGATTTGGGATAGGACACATATCTGCACATATAGTACACTGCTTTCCTTCGAATTCATCTAATTTTGTTAACATATCTCTTTCTAATTGAGTTATGTTCATTTGTGAGTTTACAAAATCATGAATTCTTTTACTATGCCCTTTTGGAACTGGTGTATTTGTAAGTGCTATACATTTATTAGGAAATTCTAATACTGCAATACCCATTTTAATATCTTCAGGTTTTTCACATGCGTGGTCTAAAGCACCACTTGGACATGCTAAAACGCAAGGTACTGCGTTACATGCATAACATCCTCTTTCTCTTGCATCTATATAAGGAGTTCCTACTCCATGACCTTTAGCCATATCAGCAAGTTTGATAGAGTGATATGGACATACTTGTAAACATTGTCCACATTTAATACATAGTGCCAAAAATTCTTTTTCAGAAACTGCACCTGGTGGTCTAAGTCTCATTTCTGCTTGAAGGGCATACGGACTTATAGCTATTCCTCCACCAAGAGCAAGGCCTAAAATTCCCAATGTTGAGAATTTAATGAACTCTCTTCTATCTGTTTTTATTTTTGCCATTATTAAATCCTTACATCTTTAACTTTGGTTTATCATCTTGCATTAAAAATATAGGTTCGCTAAATGGAGCTAATTTTGCAAGAAAATTTAATAAAGAGATTACGGGAGAACCATAAAAGAATTTAACATTTGGATCATATACCCAAAGTTGATCTGCGTATTGAAAGACTTTATGAGGAGTATCTCCTACATTATCTTCATTTTTATCAAATCCTTCATAATTATCCCAGTAGTTTCCAACTATTTCATTTTTATATGTTCTAGCACCTCTACTATCATTAACAACATCTTCAATATTTCCTAAGATAGCATTGCCTTTTACAACATTATCTTCACTAAGTGAGTGAAAATGTATTGCTTCTGAATTATATAAAATTTGGTTGTTTTCAATCCAGTTTTTTTGTATCAGGCTCAAATGGCGATCTATCAATATAGATTCCTGTTGCATTATAAATTACAGTATTGTCTTTAAGTGTAAAATTTGAAACATCTTTTAGTCCGATACCCATACCAGTTGCACCTAGAGAGCTTTTTATCACATTTCCTGTTGCTACAGTATCTTTACTATACATAAAGAAAATACCAACTGAATTATATTGGTATGTATTATTTCTCACAAAGTTTTTACCTGCATACATAAAGTGTAATGAATATCTATTATATTCTCCAAAGTTTTCTGATATCTCATTTCCATGTGAGTACCAAACTACCATATCTCTAGATTTTACAAGTCTATTTTTTGTTACTATATTATCGTTTGAATACCATAGTCTAAGACCATCACCTCTAAGACCTAAATCTAGATTTTTTGATGTGATATAGTTATTTGAAAAAAATAGAATTGTTTGTCATTGCAATATCTAAACCAAAAAGAGAATCTCTGATTGTACAATTAGAGATTTCTGATTGTCTTGAGTTAGAAATTTTAATCCCTGCATCAATTTTATCGTGTCTTTCTCCACTACCTTGTATTGTTAAGTTTTTAAGTGTAACAAAAGGGCTTTTTATCGTAACAACAGTACCTTCTCCACCAGCATCGATGATTACTCCATCTTCTTTACCAATGATAGAAATAGGTTTATTAATTACAATTGAACCTTTATACAAGCCTTTAGGAAGCTTTAAAATAGAACCTTCAGGAGCTTTATCAATTGCCTCTTGTAATAAGTTTGCATTTAAATAATTTAAAAGAATAAAACAAAAAGCAATAACTATTTTTAACATTTTCTAGCCTTAATTATTTTCTGTTTCTCTCATAGCTTTATTTTTTGCTAATATTGCTAAAAGACTTAAAATACCAATTGCTAATAATAAATAAAATCCAATTGTAGGATAAGAGTGCGTTGTAAATTGAGCAATCTTTCCATCTCCAAATACAGTAGGCATAAATGGTTTTATTTTAAATGCTCCCCCCCAATCATGAAGATTGTGTCCAAACCAATATAACCAATATGAATAATCAGCAATAAAAAGTAATGGTAAAGATGCAGGTATAATCATGATATAAGTTAAGAATTTTTTATTGTATAAAATGAAATAAATCATAAATAGTGAAAGACCTAAAAGTGCATAAATACCAATCTCTCTTTCAATAATACCACCTCTCCACATAGGATCCATTCCTACATAGTGGTTAATTGTATTCATTTCATGAACTTCACCTGAAAATCCATCAAAATGAAAAAATACAGGAATCCCTTCAGGGAAGGCTTTTTTTAGGATAATTTGGGGGGGCTTCAAGAGAACATGACCAAATTGGTAAAGATGCAACACCTATTTCAGATGATGTTTCAATCATCTTTTCTAAGTCATTGTGAGCTTCTTTAGGAGTTGTAGTACTCTTATATCTTCCTTGATTGTAAAGGTTCCATGTCTTTATAGCTAAAGGTGAAATTTCATCAATCTTATCTTCGTGAATTTTATTTAAAGTTCCATGAAAAGTAATCATTGGAAGAGTAAAAGCCAGTGTCATTATAATTAATGCAAGAGCAGCAAATACTTTTGCTTTTATAAAACTTGGGTGCATTTTAACGTCCTTATTATTAAAATTAAAAGTTTTAAAGTATAAGTTAAACTTATAATATATACTTTAAAACTCTTATAGAAAGTGTAACTAAATAACCATTCATTCTTATTGATACGAGTCAATAAAAAGGAAGAATCAAGTGATTCTTCCTTAAGTCTTTGATTTTAGAAAAGGTTAGCGTTTTCGTCAATCCATTTAAGATATTCGATGATATCTTTTGTTTCTTCTTTTGTCATATGTTGATTAGGCATTTTTAAGTTAAAGTAATCAATCATACCTTTTACATATGGCTCGTCATACATAGTTTCTGGTTCAAGAATGAATTTACTTACCCAATCTTCACCATTTTCATGTCTTTGTAGTACACCAGTTAAATCAGGTCCTGATGAAACTTTTCCAATTACGTGACAACCATTACAACCACCTTCAGCAAATGCAGCTTCACCTCTAGCAGCAGAAGCGCTTTGTTTAGTAGCTATTTTTCTAACTAATGCATCTTTTGCTCTAATACCAACGTCAGCAGTTTTTACCATTAATTGCCAAATCATATTTTCAAATAAAATTGCTTTTTCAGTATCACCAGCTTTTAGTGCTTCTTCAGCAAGTTTTTTTCTGAGCAGGAATTTGGTTATATTGGTCAAATGCATCTGTAACTAGGTCTGCAACTACTTTATGATCACCAAATTTGTTGTCTTTTAAGAATTTAACAACTGATTGGATAACTGCATCTGTAGCATTGTTTACTGCAACAGTTTTGTCATATTCAGCTTTTAATTGTTCTGGTGTCATAGTTTGCATTTTAATTTTTTGCGCACTTACATATTTCTTATTAGGATCTTTAACCATTAAATATCCCATCATCTCTAAGTGAAGAGCTGAACAGAATTCAGTACAATAGTAAGGGAATACACCTTCCATATCTGCAACAAATTCTAATGTTGTAGTCTCACCTGGCTCTAATGAAGCATGTTGGTTATAGTTATCAATTGTAAACCCGTGAGTCTCATCTTGAGCTCTCTCTAAGTTTGTCATATGTAATGTAACTTTATCACCTTTATTAACTGTGATTCTTTCAGGGTTAATATGAGATCTAACAAGAGTTGCGTAGATAGTAACATGGTTACCATTTCTTTCAATTCTTTCTTGACCAGCAAGTGTTTTACCTATATGTTGTTCACCAGTTTTAGAGTTAGTACCCATTTTATATCTTACGTGTGGGTGCAGTTTTGAAGCTCTAATTGCAACAGCTTGGTGAGGCTCACCTAATGGTAGAGGCATATCAACAAGTAAATCCATAGTTTTACCTCTAATATCAATTAACTGGTGATTTTGTGGATGTAAAGGACCAACATTTTGGAATCTATCAATTGCAAGTTTATTAAGTGCAATAATATATTCACCTTGAGGATCAGCAGATTTACCTTCCATTCCAGCTAAGTGACCAATGTTATAGTGAACATTCTCTTTATCTAATACTTTTAGGTTTTTATAATCCCATTTAACAACTTGTGAATCAACATATAATGATGTATATACATGACCATCAATTGGTGAGTATTGTGAGTGTAAAGGCCCAAGTCCAAGTTCTAGTTGTCCATGTAAAGATTTTTTCATATCTAAAATTGGAATACCATAAGGGTCTTTCCCTGTATACTCTTTATTGTCAATTAATTTCTTAATTTTTCTAAAATCATATACTGAAGCATGAGTATCTAATTTACCACAAACAATCATATATCTTCCATCAGGAGATACGTCAACACCGTGAGGTGATTTTGGTTCAGGAATTAAGAATAGAGCTTCATTTTTAACAGCCACTTCAATTGGAATAACTCTATGATCATTAATAACTTTCACATTTTTTGGATCTTTTGCAATTTCTGCAAGTTTTTTCCAGTTATATACGTGTAAGAAGTCAGTATCATTTCTTGACATACCAGCTTCATTTGGTGGCATACCTACTTCAATACCTCCTGTATACATTTCAGTATTAAATGAGTTAGTAAATCCCCCCCAACCATAACTTTCACCTTTACCAGCATCTGATAAATCTTGGTGATATGGAGGAAACTCAATTGTAAATGAGTTCTTTGGCATAATTCGACCTTTTTTTATGGTCAAATTTCCACATTGTAACCCCCCCACCTCTATAAGTCTCTTTGTACTCTTCGATTGGGTGATACTCATTGTCAAATGGTGCAGCATATTGTGCAGCTTCTATAATATATTCTGAGTTTGGTGTAAAGAATGCTCCACCATGGTCAGATTTAAATACTGGGTTTGGAACGATTTGTTTTGTTTCAAAATCTTCTAAATCAATAATAGCAATTCTTGGATTGGCTTTATCATTAATAGCTAGCCACTTACCATCATACTTACCTTCAATTTCTGAAAGTGCAGGGTGGTGAGTATCTCCCAGTTAATCTCTTTTCCTCTAATATTACCTTGTCTTAATATTTCTAACGAATCTTTATCGTATCCATACCCTTGCCAAGGTTCTGGCGTAAATACACCAATATATTTTAAAATTCTCATTGATGGAACACCATAAACAATTACTTGTCCAGATTGTCCACCAGAAGAAAATACAACATATTTGTCTTTTACTCCAGTAGGGTTATAAGTTTTTGCTGCTCTGATTACATCAATTTCAGACAGTCCTCTTTCTTTCATAACTTTAGATAATTCACCTGTTGCACCAGATGCAACAGAAGCTGTTAAAGCAGTACCTAAAACTAATGAAGAAAGCTTTGTATGTGTTTTTTTTCATCTTAACTTCTCCTTCTTAAGATTATTAGATTTTTTTATATTTAAAATCTCTAATATAACGATATTTTATCACTTTTCATCTAAAGGAAAATTGACATATATCAAGGATTTGTTAATTATTTGTTAAATTTAGCATTAATTTCAAAATTTAAATGTAATTTAAGAATTAGTGTGTAGAAAGTGACACTCTTGTGACACTCAAGAGGCTAAATAGCGATTAAATATCGCCATTTAGTAGTTTTATTAAACCGTTAGAAACTTCACTAAAGTTAAGAACTCTTCTTCCGTTATTTTTTTTCATGAAGTCTTTTGCATCATTTATATTTTCAAATGCCGGTAAATCATCTCCTGCATGAGAAGTTTTATTTGTTCCATAAACATAAAATGCATATTTCGCATCAATTGGTTTTAAAGATTTATAATCTGTAACTATAATTTCTTTTAAATCTTTTTGAGATTTCACATTAGTTTCTTCAAACCATTTTTGAGGATTATAATAAAATTCAAGCATCGATTTTGGACTTGTAAAATAAAACTCTTTAGACTCATTTGTAACAACTTTTGAAACCCAAAGTGGATCTTTGTATACAAACATTTTTCTAACTAAACCTCTTGTATTTTTATCATAATTCATTTTATATGCTTCGTTTGCACTTAAACTTAAAATAGAAACGAAACAAGTTGATAAAACTGCTAGTGTAATTTTTTTTCATTGTAAAATCCTTTTAAACTAAATCTTTTTTTTAGCAAATATTGCATATCCTAAAAAGGCAAATGCTATTCCTAAAACTAGTGGGTATAAAATTGAAAACAGTACAAATGTTGTTTGTTTAAACGTATCTAAGATATAAAATGCAACTGGTCCCATAACTGTAAGTGCTGGATCAAAAAGTGAAATAGCTGCAACTCTAAATATTTCCATTGGATTAAGTAGAGCAATTGCAATAATAAAACCTTCATCAAATCTACTTTGCATCATAAGAGATATTAATGCAATATCAATAAATGCTAAAAGAAATATCCAAATGAAAAATGAGATACCAAGAGCAACTTCACTTGTTTTTACAAAAGATGAGATAAAAAAAATGCAATTCCTAAAAAAAAGCAGATGAAAGTGAAAATAGTAATCCAGTATATAAAAAGAATATATCCCAAGGAATAGAAACACCAATAGAAGCTCCATAAATAATTGCAATAACCATTGCAAAAAATACAGGTAAAAATACAGTAATGAATCTTCCTAAAATTTTACCCCCCCAATAATACTGCTTAAGTGATATTGGAAAAGACAACATATACTCTAAAATGTGAGTATCTCTATCTCCAGAGATTGAACGAACAGTTGTAATAAGAATAAAAATTGGTAAAATAACAATAGTTACTTGAATATACATAAGAAGAAGTCTACTTAAACCACTAAATCCCATAACTTGTGATTGTGTAACTCCTGCAATAAAAAATAGTGCAATCATTCCACCAAATACTAATGAATAGACGATAAACCATTTTGCTCTAAGTGATTCTTTTAAATCTAGATAAGCAATTAATGATAGGTTTTTCATAACCTTTCCTTGTGATAGATAGAGTAGAATTTATTTAAGAAATAATTTCGGGCAAATTATACAATAGTTATACAAAAATTTAATTGTCTTTAGTCAAGAAAATATACAAATAACGAATAGTTATTCGTATATTTAAACGCTATACATTACTTGTGATAAGAATACAATTAAAATTACTAAAATAAAAGGTAGTTTATGACCTTTGAAAACAAATGGTTGAATTCCAAAAAAATACTTGTAAAATACCTCTAAGTCCTAACCATGAACCTAAAAAGGCTTTTATTCCTAGAAGGATTTGAAAGTTTGTAAGCCCATCATCTGAGATAGGTCCAAAATTTACATGAAATAGATAAAGACCTGTAATAACGGCAACTACAAGTGCTTTTGGAACAAGTACTTTTGTAAATTTTGCAAAATATCCTCTTACTTCTGCATACTTTTCTTTTGTAAGTGTTTTTTTGCATTCTCATTAAGATAAGGTTATCTGTAAATAAGAAACCACCATATATTAAAACTGAAAAAAGGTGTAGAAGTTTTACTAAAATATAAATCATTATTTAAATCCATAAAATTGTTTTTTAATTATTAGCTATTGTAATAATTTATAACTAAAATATTCGGAAGTCTAACTTTTTAGATTAATTAATCATTGATACTCATCAATAGAATACTTTTTATAAAAGTACTCCATTTGTTATATAATATGCAATTGGAAAATAGCTTACTAATAAAATATAAATAAAAATAAATAAAAGTGATAATTTATAGTGAATTGATTTATCTATTTTTTGAGTTAAAATATTTGTAATACCAATATTAAATCCATAAAATGTTCCAACAAAAAGTGTGAAATATAAAATATATCCAATATAATAATACTCTTTTTGAAGCATACAAAATGGACAATGATGCGTTGGTAACTCATAAATATATGTTCCAAAGAATATAATTAGAGTTATAATTGCAAGTATTAAAAATATTAAGTTGAAGATAATATAAATATAGTCATTTTTAATGAAATATGAAATTACTAATAATATAAATGTTCCATAAAATGCCATGAGTAAATATGAACTATTTAGTGCAAATATTGATGAAAGATAAGATGTTTCGCTATTTGAATATAGAGTTCCACAACATGAAACTAATTTATCAACATCAATTGAAGAAAACATAGTAATCTCTAAAATAATTTCAGAAATAAAAAGAAAAAAATATAAATATAAATAATCCAAATTTTAACTTTGTATATTCTAGTGTTTCTGTTTCCATATCAAACTTATGTACAACTAACCAAAATCCAAAAAGATAGATATTTATTAATTTAAATAAAAGAAGATAGATTCCATATGATGTAGCATCTACAACACCTGCCGCACACATAGCTCCTGTTAATACATTAGAGATTTTATCTAGTGTAAAAATAAAAAAATATAAATAGTAGTATTTTGATTGATAAGATATATTTGATTATTGTTGCACTTAAGAAACTCTGTTTTTCTAAAGTATACTGTTTTTTTTGAAGTTGAGTTTATATCCCAATTAAAAAAAAATTCTAATACTTAATATAAATGCAATAGTTCCAAATACTAAAAATATGATATTTAAAATAACTATAGTTAAAACTTCTGGAGATAAAATCACTATACAAGTTCTCCATTTTGAAGTTCAATTACTCTATCAACAAAATCCAGTTCAAAAAATAATGGGTCATGTGTTGCTACAACAATTGTTTTATTTGTTGATTTTAACTCTTTTAAAATCTCTATAAAATGTAAAGATAACTCTTTATCTAAGTTTGCAGTTGGTTCATCAGCTATTACAATTTTTGGATTGTTTATTTGACTTCTTGCTATTGCAACTCTTTGTTGTTCCCCCCCACCTGAAAGGTTTTTAACGATATTATCACTTTTATGATCTATTTTAAATCTTTTCATAACTTCTTTTAAAAGTTCTTGTACTTTATCTTCTGATGGATTTTGTGGTATTAAAGGAAGTAGAATATTCTCTTTTACACTAATTGTTGGGATTAGATTATATTTTTGAAATATAAAACCTATATGTTCTCGTCTATAAAGTGATGCAAAGTTATCTGGAAGTTTTGATACTCTTTTTTCATCAACTATTACTTCTCCATTTGTTGGTTTTGATAAACCTGCAATAAGTGAAAGCACTGTACTCTTGCCACTACCACTTGCACCTTTTAGTACTACTAGTTCACCTTCTTCTATTTTTAAATCTATATTATTTAAGGCAGTTGTTTTATTGTTTTTATTTATTTCAAAAATTTTTGTTAAGTTTTTTTTAATTCAATCATTATCTTATCACTTTATCTGTTTCAATAGTTGCACTTCTCCATGAAGGAACAATGGTTGCTGCAATATAAATAGGAACACTTAGGAAAAATACTAAAAATAGTGTATTAAAATCAAATACAAAAGGAAGTTCAAAAGAGGTTTTAAGTTGTGAATATCCTGTAAAAATCTCTCTTAATAAAGGAGCATTAAAAATATATACAAAAGTAAAAGCGATTAAGATACCAGAAATATAAGCAATAAAAGAGATAATAAAACTTTCATAAAATTTCTCTTTTAATACATCTTCAACTTTCCATCCAATTGCTTTTAAAATACCAATCTCTTTTTTTCTCTTCTGAACTAAGCCCACTTACTTTATCATAGATGATGATAAAAAAAAGTAAAAATTGAGACTATAAATAGAGCTAAAAATATTCCACCTTTATAGTCAAATATATTTTGATAACTTATCTCTAAGTCTTTATTTGTAATAACTCTTGAATCTGGATACATAAGTTTGATTTTAGAGGCAACTGTAAATATCTCTTCTGGGTTTGAAACTTTTACAATAATATCTGTCGCCATGTTTTTTTTCCATATCAAAAATTTCTTGTGCCATCTCTTTTGGAAGAAGTATAATATCATTTGATTCTAATTGTAAATTTGAATTAAAAACACCACCTATATTTACTTGTTTAAATGTTCCATCAGGTTTAATAAAATTAAAATACTCTTTATAATAGTTTTCATCAAGTATTTTTTTTACGCCAGCTCCAATTATCATTGAAGAGTTATCAAGTGCTTTTGAAAAATCATTCTCTTTTATAACTTTATTTAATGAGTCTTTATATTGGTTTTCAAACTCATCAATTCCTACAATTGAAAAGTTTACTCCGGCATTTTCAAAATAGTAATATCCCCCCCAAACTCTAGGAATCGCATCTTCAACTCCTGCAATATTTATAATATCATCAACTAGTTCGATGTTTATACTATGATGTCTTCCGGCTTTTAGTTTTTGTACAGTTATATCAGGAAGTGATTTAAGTGTTGAGTTTAGTTCATACTTTATAGAGTTTGATATAAAGAAAACCGAAGTTAACAGTGTTGTTAAAAGTGTAAAAACTATTAAGATAAAAATATTTTTTAGCTTCTGTCTTAATAGTGAGTTTATTGCATACTCTATTAAATAGATATTTATTTTATTTTTCATTTAAAATCTTTGAGGGTGTATTATTTAAAATATGTGAATGAGAGTATATAAAAGTTGTAGGAAAATACTCTTTTAACTCTGGACTCTCCTTAAATATTGAGAAAGTATCACTAAGTGTTCTATGTCTTATATACATAGCTTCAGTAGATATTGCTAAATCAGGAAGGCCTAAAGAACTAACTAAAATATTTTTATCTTCAATATTTTTTTTATCTAAATTTTTAGCATTACTTAAGTATGTAAGTTCAAGAGCTATTGAAAATAGTATTAAAACGATAATAATAAATAGATATTTACTTTTTTTATTCATCTAGTTTATAAACTTCTTCTTCTAATATTTTGTTAAAACTTATAATTTTTAGACCGTCATGATCTTTTTTTTGAAAGTTTTCGCATCAGACTCTTTTTCAAAAGGAATTAACTCATTCCCCCCCATTGGACCATATACATCTGAACCAATTACATAAAAGGCTTTACTTCCATCTATGGGTTTTTGTGAATAGTAATCTGTTACTAAAACATTTTTTTATATTTTCTTTTGTAAGTTGGTGAGAATCTTTACTTAACCATTTTTCAGGATTAAAGTAAAATTTCATTAAATCTTTTACTCCATCAAATGAGAACTTATGTTCATGTTCTTTATGTTTGTAAATAAGCTGGGCTACCCATCTTGGATATTTTGCTACAAACATTCCACATACAGGACATTTTTCTCTATTTGATACTTCTATTTTATTATCAATATCAGCTAAGTTTCCAAATCTTTTTACATCCCAAAGATATAAGGCTACAGTTTGAAGTTGTGATTCATTTAATTTTTTTACATAGGTTATTGTTTTTTATATCTGCTTTTAGTTCATTTATCTCTAAATACATTGTAGGATCAATCTCTTGGTCACATCTTTTGTCAAAGATTTTCTTCCCTTTAGGATAAACTTTTTTCTTCTTTTTTGTTTTAATTATTTCATTGTCAGCTTTTAAACTACTCTTTGCTTGATTAAATACTTTTTGAAAATTTTCAACTTCTCCACCATTTTCTTTTGCAAATGCTACAGCATCCTCTTTTTTAGCAAAGCCAAGTTTACTTACTTTACTCATAGTACCTTTTATTTTGCTTCCTACAACATAAAAAGCATCTTTTGCATTAATATGTTTTTCTGTTTTCGCATCAACTACATTTATATTGTTTAAATCGATTCCATACTCTTCATTATCACGTGCAAGACATGCCATAGAACAGTATTGTCTTTTTGTACCATTTTTTTAATGTTGAACTATGTGACGTTTTATAAAACATTTTAATATTCATGCCACATACAGGACACCAGTGTTTCTCTTCACCTTTTTGGACTAAAACTGGCTTATTTGAGGCAGTTTTTGTAAAAGTTTCTTTTGCATTTAAATTAGTAATTATAAGAATAGGTAATAATAAGAAAAAAAAGTTTTTTTATACATTGAAGTCCTTTAAATTTTCGTAATTCTATCAAATAATTGTTAAGTAAAAGTTAAAAATAACTTAAAATTAACAATTAATTAACAATTTAACTATAAGATTTTATTAATTTATTATTAAAAGGAAAACTTATGAAAAAGTTATTAGTAGGTATATTAACTGCAGGACTGTTAATCTCTTCTTTAAGTGCAGAACAAATGCAAAAGAAACAAAATAAAATGAGATATCAAGCAGTTCCAGCAGCTAAAGCAACATTAGTTCAAGAGGGTGATTCAAAATCTTATTGCCCAATATGTGGTATGACTTTACCAATGTTTTATAAAACAAACCATGCAGCAAAAGCAAAAGATGGAATGAAGCAATACTGCTCTATTCACTGTTTAGTAGAAGACAAAATTATTAATAAAGCAGATTTATCAGAACTTAAAGTAGTTGATAACACTACATTAAAGTTTATAGATTCAAAAGATGCTTTTTTTGTAGTAGGTAGTAATAAGCCAGCAACTATGGCAATGGTAAGTAAATATGGATTCGCTAAAAAAGAGGATGCTGTAGCATTTGCAAAAGCAAATGGTGGTGAGGTTAAAACTTTTGATGATGTCTATGCAATGGTCTCTTCAGAGCTTAAAAAAGAGAGTGCTATGATTGCAAAAAGACAAAAGAAAATGCAAATGATGGGTGAAAAAGTTTATAATAAAATGTGCAAAAAAAACTGATAAAAAGTTTTCAAATACAGCAGAAGCAAAAACGTTTATCACAAAAAAACAGACTTTGTGGAGAGATGAAAGGTAAAAACTTACAAGCAGTAGGAATTTATTTAGGAAGAAGATAATTTTTTTTAGAAAAGATATTAAAAATAGTATCTTTTCTCTTCTTCTTTTGTATTATAACTACTAGAAAATAAATCTCATTTAAAATAAGAAATAATTTTTAAATACATTTAATAATCAAAAATTAAGATTATTATATTACAATTCCGTGAATTACTATATCTGGAAATTAAATAAAAATGAAAAAAAATTAATGTATAAAACTCTTATAACTTTATTAGCTATAAGTCCCTTAACTGCAAGTGAAAATAAAACAACACAAATAAAAGAAAAAGTTTACGGAATTTCTTGTAAAAAAATTAAAAGTAAATCAAAACTAGAAGCTGATTTAAAAAAATATAAAGACTCTTTTGTTGCTGATGATAAGTTATGTATTAAAATTAAAAAGTCTGATTTAGCTAAATATGTGACCAAAATAAGTCCAAAATAAACTCATAAATTTATAAAAGCCACTTATAAACAAAATTTAAATATAATCGCGCCAAAACTATCTATAAACAAAATCAAGAAGGGTAATTGTTAAATGAGAGCATTAATTAGTGTTAGTGATAAAAGTGGTGTTGAAAACTTTGCAAAAGAATTAGTTGCATTAGGTTATGAAATCATCTCAACTGGTGGTACATACAAAAAGTTACAAGATGCAGGAATTGCTGTAATTGAAGCAAATGAAGTTACAAAATTTCCGGAGTGTTTTGAAGGAAGAGTTAAAACTTTAAATCCATATATTCATGGTGGTATCTTACATAGGCGAGATAAAGAATCTCACTTACAACAAGCTCGTGAATTAGGTGTTGAAGGTATTGATTTAGTATGTGTTAACCTTTATCCATTTAAAGCGACTATTGAAAAAAACTGATGACTTTGAAGAAATTCATTGAAAATATTGATATTGGTGGACCTGCGATGGTTAGATCTGCGGCTAAAAATCATGATTCTGTAATTATTGTTACGGATGTAGCTGATTATGATGTTGTATTAAACAATCTTAAAAATGATACAAATACACAAGAGTTTAGAAGAGATATGATGATTAAAGCATATGAGCATACAGCTGCATATGATTCAATGATTGCAAACTACATGAATAAAAGATTCAATGGTGGAATGGGTGATAAACAATTCATCGTAGGTGAAAAAGTATTTGATACAAGATATGGTGAAAATCCTCATCAAGCAGGAGCTTTATATGAGTTCGATAATCAATTCACAAACAAATTTATTACTTTAAAAGGTGAAGCTTCATTTAATAATATGGGTGATATTTCAGGTGCTGCTAGAATTGCTGCTGCATTTGGTGATGATAAGGCTGTATGTATTGTAAAACATGGAAACCCTTGTGGATTTGCAATTAAAGATACTCTTTTAGAGTCTTATACTGAAGCTTTAAAATGTGACCCTGTTTCTGCCTTTGGTGGAGTTGTAGCAGTAAATGGTACAGTTGATAAAGAGCTTGCAGAAAAAAAATGAATGAAATTTTCTTAGAAGTTGTATTTGCAGCTAAAATTACTGAAGAAGCACAAGAAGTATTTGCTAAGAAAAAAAGAATTAAATTATTTGAGCAAGGTACAGAAGTATTAGAACTTGCAAATGATGCAATTGATTTTAAAAGAGTTGATGGTGGATTTGTATTCCAAGATGCTGATAAAGTAGAAGAAGATGAAGTAAGAAATTCTGAACTTAAGTCTGAAAGAGCAGCAACTGAGCAAGAAATTAAAGATATGGAAATCGCATATAAGATTGCATCTTTAACAAAATCAAACTGTGTTGTATATGTTAAAAACTCAGCAATGGTAGCTGTTGGTATGGGTATGACTTCAAGAGTTGATGCTTCAAAAGCAGCACTTAGAAAAGCAGAAGATATGGATATTGATGTAACGGGTGCTGTTTTAGCCTCAGAAGCATTTTTCCCATTTAGAGACTCAATTGACGCTGCACAAGAAGCAGGTGTAAAATGTGTAATCGAACCAGGTGGTTCAATAAGAGATGATGAAATTATTGAAGCAGCAAATGAATTTGGTATGGCTTTATACTTCTCAGGGAAAAGACACTTCTTACACTAAAAAGATGATTTAAATAATCATTTTTTATAAAAAGCATTGGAATGAAAACTATTAGATTTTGTAGTTTAGGAAACTTCTCCAATGCTTTTCTTTTTATAATCTTTTCTTTTAAAATCTAATCATTTAAATCTTTTTTTTATTATAATAAGTAAGAGGAATATTTCCAAACTAAAAAGGCTAACACATGAAGATACATTTTAGCTCTGCAACTATTCAGTCTTATGAAAATAAAGATAGGTCAATGGATCTGTTTTTCAATCCTATTGTGATATTTGATGGCTTCGTTCCTTTTTCTCTTGAACAATTAAAAGATATTAAGTGGCAGATAGTATCTGATGAGCTAAGCTCTTTTGATTTTGATGTTCAGATGATTCAGACTCCTGCGATTAAACTAACTAAAGATAAAAATTTTATAGAGTTTAGATTAGCTAAAAAAAGATGTACCTTTTCAGTACGATAACTATTCTTGCAAGATTTTATTTAGTGCTACTTTAAGTTTATTAGATAAAGATGATATTTCTATAGAACATAATGTTTTAGGAATTGTAAAAACTAAGTGGTCTAAGGGCTTAGTTTAGTATTTAAACAATAAGTATAAGTAAGATAGTTACAATAAAAAAAACTAACTGCGGTAAATATTTGTAACTCCTTTTGAAGTATTATAAAGTATGGCTGTAACATTCTTATGTAAAAACAAGATATTAAAAAAAATGGATAAAATTTAAAGCCGTAAGGAAGGGAAAAAAACGGCTTTAAATTAGTCAAAGTTGATTGGTCATATTCTCAATCAATCTCTATTAGTACTTAGAGTCTATATAAACTATTATACAGGAGGAAGTGTAATTATAATATGGACATATGATAATTAGATGATATTTCAGCTTACTATTAAAAATTAACAATTTATATAAATTTATCTTTTAGATTATTTTATTACTCAAAATAGAATATAATCGAAACTTCGCTATAATATCTATAATTAATATAAGATATGAAAAGATAATATGAATAAGAAACAATTTAAAAAAATTTATAAAAAATCTTCCTTTGACTGCCGGTGTTATGGCAAGAGATAGATATTTTAATTCTGCTGTTTTAATTCCATTAGTTAAAATAGATGGAGAATACTACTTATTATTTCAAAAAAAAGAGCCGCTCATATTAGACAAGGTGGAGATATCTGTTTCCCAGGTGGCGGATATGAAGATGAAGACAAATCATTTAAAGACACAGCTTTAAGAGAGACAAAAGAAGAGCTAGGAATAAAGAAAAAACATATTAAGGTTTTAGGACAGCTTGATACATATGTAGCACCAATAGGTGCAGTTATAGAGCCTTTTGTTGGTGTTGTAAGAAAAAAAAGCTATTAAAAATATGGTAATAGATAAAAATGAAGTTGAAAAAACTCTCTTAATACCAATGAAATTTTTTTAAAGAGAATGAACCAGAAATTTATACTCTAAAATATGAAGTTCATCCTTTTTCTATAAATGAAGATGGAGAAAAAGAGGTTCATTTTCCAGTAGAAGAACTTGGACTTCCCGAAAACTATCAAAAACCTTGGGGGGGGCACAAACGTCATAAAGTATGGGTTTATAAATATGAAGATGAAGTTATTTGGGGGGGATTAACAGCAGTTATTATAAATGATCTTCTAAAAAAAATACTAGAAGGTTTTTATATAGTCATTACTGACCATTTATCGCTTTTTAAAGCTTTTGTTAAAAGTTCACCTGTATGTTTTATTTTAATATTTAGTTTTTCTAATTGCTTTACTGCTTTATAATCTTCAACACATACAATACAGGCACTCATCTTTACTCCAGTTG
>JDSG01000098.1_pt1 | contig 28568 bp, 38 predicted proteins | sample 199341 | NCBI WGS metagenome assembly JDSG01 (sample SAMN02584197, study PRJNA231836) | bioreactor metagenome | isolation source: continuous culture bioreactor short generation time transfer1 day 52 after... | place: Germany: Bremen | reverse complement strand
GTAGCCCCCCCGTATATCTATTAGAAGGTTTTTTAATCACTTTGTATATATTATACCAAACGTTTGAAAAGAAAAAAAATAGATTGTGAACGATTATAATGACGGAAAAATACCTAAAGAATATCGTCTCTCAGATTAACAAGACATGGCAGTTTTTCTCTTATTTCAGATATATATTCCGTGTCTATATCTATATACATAACTCCGCTATTCTCCCCCCCCAAACAGCCTAATTGCTCACCAAAAGGGGGGGCAAAAGCCGCTGAGTGACCTGCGAAAGCGTCTCCGCACAGGTTGGAACATACGGCATAGGAAGTATTCTCTATGGCTCTGGCGGCAAGGAGTGTATGGAGGTGTTCAACCTTCCGCTCCCCCCCTGCATACCATGCGGCAGGGACAAGAAGAGCTTCAGCACCTTTCTTTAACAGATGGCGATAAATCTCAGGGAAACGCAGATCATAGCAAATCGATAAACCAAACTTTACACCGCCCAGCTCAAAGACAGGTGGGAGTTCGTCACCTCTGATCATAAAGTCGGATTCTTTCACAGACAATGCATCAAACAGATGCAGTTTACGATATACTGCAGTCAGTTCACCATCAGCACCGAAAACAACGGCAGTGTTGTATACCTTTTCAGAACCTGTGTCTTCCCACAGACATGCACAAACGGAGACATTATGTTCTTTAGCAGCTTCACTTAGCCTCTTGGCAAAGTGTCCTTCGGCAATATCTTCAGCCATATGAAAAAGCTCGACATCAGTCGTCCGCTTCCCCCCCATAAGCATCTCAGGCAACACCACTAGGTCAGAGCCGGACGCCTCTTTTATATAGCTCAAAGCCTTATTTAAGTTCTTCTCTTTGTCACTCTCAAGTGCCATCTGAACCACTGCAACTCTCATAAAACACCTTACAAAGATATTAACTGCTATTGTTTGCATTATTACCTAAAACCTGTTAAAACCCTAGTAAAATCTTAAGAGGTGATCTATGAGCTGTTGTGGCGACGATAAGAATAAATGCGGCTGTGAAGGTGACGAGACGGTTGAATCAACCGAAGATATGATGAATTTCTCTTTTGTCATGGATAAAGTAATGTTCGCTGAGATCAATGAGGCTGCTGATTCTAACAATATGAAATTTGAAGAGTTCATATATAACTGCATCGAAGTCGGACTTGCTATCACTGCCGGCGACCTTGCACTCATAGATACTGATCAGCTCGATCCGGAGGATGACGAAGAAGAGGATTAGAGCCTCTTCACTCTGTATATAGCGACCTCTTTACTGCCTATGTCTGCGACAAGCCTTAGGGGGGGTCTCTTGGGGGGGAAACGGTAATACTTTATAACCTTTTCCATACCGTCAGGGTCTTTGATAGCTTTTCTGATCATATTATACCTTTTGGTTATGGTATGACTCATATGAAAATTATCGACACCATCCAATACAGAAATATATACAATCCTCGACTCAACCATATCATGAAAAAAATGTGTACCATACGATAATTCAGGGATCATCCCTCTTTCTATATGCCCTATTTCGATTATCGCTTTCATGCCGTCAACCTGACTGAATTCAACAGGGACACCCAGTGCCGTGACACTTGAACCCCCCAGCGTCCGTACCCCCCCATCAGAAGACAATTAAGTTTTCGTTCCTTCACTCTTTCGTTGATTATACCGATAAGTTCTGCACAATGACGTTTCCGCTCCGGTGTGAGTTTCGCATACTCTTCCCAGTCGATATACACGACAGTATCTATGGTTAAAGAATTACTACCACCCAGAAATGTACCTGCAGCTTTAAAAACCTCGTATTCGTCCGAACTCCCAGCCTGTATAGCTTTGTCGCCTATCTTTTGAACCTGAACGGGACGGCACTGCAATACGTTTATATTATAGTTTTCATCATCTTTAAAATTAACGGTAAATTCGATCTCCACAGGGTGATTATAGGCTTTCTCCAGTGTCTTCATAATCTTCCCGAGGGTCTCAAGGACATCTGTTTTATCTATTATATAGTCATGGGACACATACCACGCTTTTATCTCTGTGTTCAAAGCTTTCGAGACCTGCTCTTCTATCTCATAGTCTCTCTCGGCTATGTATTTCATTATGGAAGCCGAGTCCTCATCGTAAATATCTGCAGGTTTAACCTCACGGACTTTGTTCGCATAAGTATCAACCACATCTATGAATTTCTGTGAATACATCCTGCGGTTTTCTATCCCCCCCGGCATGGGATAATCATGGGGGGGTCTGTTAAGGGCTATCATTCTTGCGTAATCACTCCCCCCCTTCGAGTCAACAGCCCTAGTCCCCCCCAGACCTGACACAAGCCTTATTAAGCCTGCCTCGGGGGGGTCTATCTTCTTATCCCAAATATATGAATTATATGAATGCCCTACTCCGGCAAGATGCGGAAAATAGTAATCACCGTTGTATATACCTGAAACACGCTGAATAATGATCGACATTATGTCAGAACGCCCTTTTAGGTCGTAAAACCTGCGGTATATGACCGCTTCACGTCCAAACATGCTGGCATAAATCGATTTAAAGATATCAGACAACTGCCTCATCATGCTCTCATCGTCGCCTGTCAGTATACAGAAACGGCTCTCGTATTTGCCTGCGAATGAACTTTCAAAACTATCCTCTAAAAGACTGCTGGATCTTGCTATTATCGGGTATCTACCGAAGTAGTCGATAATATCTTCCATCCTTTCAAGAACTTCTGGAGGCATCTTTGCATTCAGGATTTGCCTGTGGAGTCTTTTGGCTTTGACAATATCAGCCGATTCCAGAAATTTTTTATAATCATCCCAGAGGTTGTTATAAATCATAAATGTATAAAAGACATCAGCCCCCCCCAGAAAGAAACTGTCGTCATGTTCGGAGTGTTTTTTTATAAAGTTCAGGGTGATAATGTTCGATTAGCTTTCCGGCAATGAGCATACCTGCCGCCTTTCCACCTATATAACCCGAACCTATAGTGCGTTTTCTGATCAGTTTAAGCTCTGCCAAAGTGAAATGCTTCGAAACTAAATCTCTGATTCTGGCATCATTACCTACCATAATCCTGCACAGCTTGCTAACCGCAGCTTCCTGATCAAGCTCCTCATCCTCATCACCCAGAAAAAGCCTGTCCAGACAATTGTAATACTGCATATCACTGCGTTTATCAGGCGTGCCTGTCAGCTCCATCGCCTCTATACTGTCTGCAACAGGGCGAACACTCTTTTCTATGTCCAGTATGTAAGGCTTATACATCACATTGGAAAGACGCCCCCCCTCCGCTTTACGTGGGAGCAGACAATGCCTGCCGACATTATCTTTTACAACCCTGACGACAACTGTTGCCGAATCTGTAATCTTCTTATTTGTGAACTGTCTATGGCACTTTTTTTATCGTACTTGTAAATGAAGTTATGCCCCCCCTGTTACGCATACTCTCGGAGATCATATTATATGCATACCCCCCCACCAGCCAGTCAGACCCCCCCCAGAAGGACATCAGACTAGTTAGACAGTCTATGAAAACCACGTCACCGCTTGTAAGATTATTAATATAGGAACAGCACCCGCCAACAAAACCGTCGAAACCGCTGTGAGGGTCAACCGTATGCAGAGTGAGAAGATCTGATCCGAAAGTCAGTTTTTCTGAACCTTTATGGAAATGTAAATGATGAAGCTTCCCCCCCTGATAGATACTAAGATCGTCTAGAAGAGATTCAGATATAATTCTGTAGCTGAGTGCCTCTTCGGTTTGAAACACGACCTGATCGCCATATCTCAGACCGCCCGCCAGAGTCAGTACACCTTTACCGGATATTATGTCATTCACATTTTCACCTTTGTTACTATTATAAACTAACTAAGGCAAAATGCGAATATATCATACGCTAGTACATGTTTCGGGAGTAACAGTTTCGAGTTTTTTTAACATCCGCCATTGGGTCTGTTTCATCTTTTATAAAACTGATCCCCCCCTGATTAACTATGTCGAATATTTGCTGATTATCGGAATTCAGGCTGTAGATAATCCATCTGCCGTCTTTTATTGAATTAACGAGTCCGGCATTACGTAAAATCTTAAGATGCGAAGATATTGTAGACATAGATATGTTTAAAACCGAGTTTATTTCACAAACACAAAGGTTTCTAACTGAAAGCATATTTAAAATCCTGAGTCTGTTGCTGTCACCCAGTGCCTTGAAGACATCCACTTTGCTGTCCATTGTTCCCCCCCCAACAAATCATTAATAGTTCACTAGCGTATTATTAATACACTAAAAGCAGTATTTCAAGCAGTTTTTTTGAACTATGGTTTATTATTTTTGAGGGATATCTAATTCAAGCACAGCATTAATGAGTAGTTTTTTTATTAACAGGCTTATAAACAACAGCACTGACATCGGTAAGGCTCTCTGCTTCGTTCCTGTATGCCGTGGTGACTATGATAGGTATATCCTTGGATTTCTTACGAATATTGTCAATCATCTCAAAACCGCTCATCTCAGGCATGGACAAGTCTGTTATGACCAAATCAGGGGGGGTACACTCTTCGAATAGAGTTAAGCCCTCCTGACCGTCGGCGGCAGGGTGTACGACTTTAAAATATTTTGAAAGCATTCTGAAAGCCATCTCACGAGTGATTTCATCATCCTCAGCATAAAGCACCGTTAAGTTTTTCAATTGATCCAAAGATAACATTGTAAGCCCCCCCAATAAGAATATGTTCAATACATGATATCATAAGGTTATATTCAGGTCTATAATAATACACGCGACTTAGCCCATTTAGAATTCATATCGTTAATAATTAATCATAATCGCAGATTATGAATCAAAAAAAGAAATTACAGGATGATATTTTTCCACTATACTGTTAAAAAGTTTTTTTTGGGAGACTAAATACAATGAAGATAGCAACCAAAATAGCAATCAGCACAATATTATTATTACTATTAACAACAGGGGGGGTTGTTACATCGATGATGGTATACAGCCTAAAGGAGCGACAACAGTCTAACCTTGATAATTTCAGACAAACTGAATACACCAGAGTAGAACAGAAACTGAAGAGTTTGCTAGACGTTACTTACGAATCTATTTCAAACACTTACACCAATTCAACCAAAAAGAATATATAGAAAAAAACTACGGTAATAAGCTTCGCTCGATAATCGACTCACTTTATTCACAGACGGAATCGATTTACAGCTCCTTTCAACAAGGGACAATCACTGAAGACGAAGCGAAAAAACAGGTTCAGGAGATCATCAAAGCCGCAAGATACGACAACGGAACCGGCTATATATGGATCAACGACACAGGTAAACCCTACCCTAAGATGATCATGCACCCGATAGCTCCACAGCTTGACGGAGTTATTCTGGATAACAGTAAATATAACGTAGCAGAGAACAATCAAAACCTGTTTACGGCTATGGTCGATAAAGTAAACGAAAGCGGACAAGGCTTTGTCGGATATCTATGGCCGAAACCCGGCAAAGACCAGCCTCAGCCAAAACTTTCGTATGTAAAGCTTTTCAAGCCATGGGGGGGCTGGATAATAGGTACCGGGATATATGTTGATGATGCGGCAACTGATGCCATTCAAGGGATATTACAGGAAGTAGCAAAATACAGATACGATAATGGAACAGGATACTTCTGGATAAACGACAACAACCTCCCTGAACCTGCAATGGTAATGCACCCCCCCGTCGCTCCGCAGCTAAACGGCAAAAAACTGAACAGCCCTAAATACAATGTTGCAGGGGGGGATAATAACGAAAATATCTTCGTAGCTATGGTCAATGCCACCAAAGGCACAGGTGAAGGCTATGTGAAATACATTTGGCCGAAGCCAGGCAAAGACGACCCACAGCCTAAGCTCTCCTATGTTCGGCTATTCAAACCTCTTGGGTGGATAATAGGCTCGGGCGTGTATACCGACGATATAGAAGACACGGTTAATCTACGCTCTGCAGCTCTCACTGCCAAAACAAATAAACTTGTCTCACAGATAGTTATAGTTGCATTCATAATGATTCTCATAGCAATAGTCATAACTATCCTTAATGCCAAAGGGATCGCTTCAAGCGTATCAAAGACTTCATCTATGCTCGATGAGATATCTGAGGGTGGCGGAGACATGACCAAAAGGCTCAAGGCAGGCAACACGGGCGAAACAAAAGAGCTTGCAGAATCGTTCAATAAGGTACTGGATAACTTGGATAATGACTTCACTAAGCTGATGATAGGACTTGCCGGCACCGCTGAGGCTCTCGTCCCTATAATACGGACAACAGATACGGTAAACAATTCTCTGGAGCAGACAAACGATATGGCTTCTCAGGTTGCAACGGCTGCCGAAGAGATGAGTTCCTCCATATCAGAAATAGCGAATAACACTTCCGATGCCGCACATCAAAATAACGATGTCGTCAGTGTTTCACAAAAGGGCGGAGAGATTATCAAGAACTCTGAAATCATATCAGCAAATATGCGGGGGGGGAAAATTGACACTCTCACCGACGAAATAAAAGAGCTTACGAACAACGCTTCCCAGATTGAAAATGTCGTAACGGTTATTAACGACATCTCCGAACAGACAAACCTTCTGGCTCTCAATGCTGCCATAGAAGCGGCAAGAGCAGGTGAAGCAGGAAGAGGATTCGCTGTTGTTGCGGACGAAGTACGAAAACTGGCAGAAAAGACTAAAGACTCCACAGAAGATATACGGAAAATGGTTGTAGAGATGCAAAGCAGGGTAAAAACTGCAAATGATGAGGCTATCCTTGTCACTGACCTTGTGATGCAGCAGACAGACATTGATACGCAGACCTCAGAGAATTTCAGCAATATCCTAGTAGCTGTCGAAAACCTACAGCAGAATATATTAAGTGTCTCCAGTGCTGTAGATCAGCAGTCGGCAGTTACCACGCAAATAGCAAGCAGTATCAACACTGTCTCCTCAGCGTCTCAGGAATCCAAAAATGAAATGGGTGTGCTGTCGGATAATATGCGTGTTCTCATTAACAGCATTATGGACACCAGTAGTCTGTTCAGCCAATACAAGCTGAAGAATAAATCTTCCATGTTCGCATTGGCTAAATTGCAGCACTTGATTTACCTGAATAAAGTATATGCTGTTTACCTCCACAGAAGGGACAAAACAGATGACATTACAGTAAGTCATCACCAGTGTGCTTTCGGACAGTTTTACTACAGTCAGGGTAAAGAATTCTTCGGTAATATGCCGGAATTTAAAGAGATCGAACCTATACACGCACGAGTACACTCTCTGGCGGCGGAAGTGTGCAATGCGACTAAGTCGGGTGACCGTGAAACAGCTCACAACAGTATGTATGAATTATTTAGCACTGCCGAAGAGCTATTAGAAAGATTGAATTCGATCTTAGCTAAGAATGGCTGAACACTCTATAAAGAAGGGTAAAACAAACCTCTGAATAGAACTATTTTTTAATATGTAAGATCCCCCCCAATTTTGCTCACAAGATTGGGGGGATTTTCAGTTTCATGTGGATTAGCCAGCCATTTATGGGGGGGTTTACTAAAGTGAACAAACTGTCTATCTTGTTTAAAATACTGTTTTTTTATGGATATACACTTTTAATAATAATGATAATATAAGAATTATTATTAAGGTGTTAAATGAAAGACTTACTCGAAATAATAAATGGGGGGGCTGAAACTGTTCACTACGTCGTATTGAACCCTAAAGATAACACTGTAGACTATATCAGTGATTCTTTAGCTAAGTTACTGCAAAACCAAGACTATCACAACAAACCATTAAGATACGCCGTGGGGGGTGCAGCAAGAAATCAAATTGCCATAACAGTGCAGTCGAAATACAGCTCCGTCAGAATAAAGTTATGCAGTATGTCGATTGTAACCATTTTAATAAACGATTTCTCGTCATGAAGTTCGAATCGACAATCAATGACGAAAAGAAACACGTTATGCTCTTCTCCGATACCGAAGATACAGCTATAGGCTCTCAGCTCGCAACAGATATCGACAATATCGTTACCCATGAAATAAAAAAAATGTCCTGAATAACCTCAACCTTATCAACCAAAACCTGCTCACAGATATGTCGTCTGAGGAGCTGACCGCTTTTGACGATCTGTTGAAATTATCTAATAAAAATATACAGGCGATAGAAAAAATACTTACTCTATATAAGAAGATAAAACAAGTATCACCCATGGAATGTATGCACCTGCGAATACCCTAAAGATAGACAAGGTTGTCAATGACGCTATATCTGACAACACCATTTTAATCAGAGAGAAGAAATTAACGGTCAACCTAGATAATGCGTATGACCTGACAATAAAAAACGGCTCAAAAGTTAAATACAGTAAAGAGCTGCTCTATCTATTATTTTCCAACCTTATCAATAATTCAGCAAAATATTCACCTGAATCCACTAATATTGATATTGTCTTCACAAAAGACGAAAAATACATCAACGTGACTATAACTAATTGCGGCACTCTTGAAGATGAACTCGCACTCAATTTCTTCTCAAAATACAGCAAAGGGGGGGACAAAAGTAACGGTATGGGATTTGGAACATACTGCTGTAAACTAATCACAGACCTGTTTCGTGGTAAAATAAGGATGGATCAGGACGGAGAAGTGATCTCCATAAGTGTTAAGCTCCCTTACTGATTGATTCTATCCCTGCAGCTCGGATTGAATATCTGAAAATATCTTATTAAGTTTATCCAGAGAGTCTATATCAACAGTCCCGTCTTTAGAGCCATGTTCAATCGACGTGAGGATTTCAGCAGCTTCGTGCATCCCAAGATTCAGGCATGCCCCCCCCTTGATAAAGTGTGCATCCTCAAAGATATCTTTCGGGCTTTCAGCTTCTATAGAATTCTTAAGCTTGTCCATACTCTCGTCCAATATCTCGAAGAAGCTGCCTATAAGCATCTTATATGTATCGGAATCAAGCCCCCCCAAAGTCTCAGCCGCAGAGGTCATATCAAACTTCTTAGCGACGTCAGGAGTCTTTTTGACCTGTGGAGTATGTTTAGCTGTGTTATTAATCTTACAGCAGTATTTGGAAAGGATACGAACCAACTCTTCTCTATCGATAGGCTTACTTAGATACCCGTCCATTCCTGCTGCAATATACTCTTCTTTATCCCCCCCTTTGATAGCGTTGGCAGTCAATGCGATAATAGGCACATGCACCCTTTCCGGCTGAGTTTTCTCCCATTCGAGTATCTTTTTAGTAGCGGTTACACCGTCCATTATCGGCATATTTACATCCATAAGAACGATATCAAACCTCTTAGTGATAAACTTCTCATACGCCTCTTCCCCCCCGTTAGACACGATGGTCACGACAAAGCCGAGTTTATTAAGTATTATGTCTATAAGGTGCTGATTACTCCTGTTGTCTTCTGCAACCAGTATAGAACCGCCTAAAAATAGCGAATCACTGTCAGAAACGGCTTTCTGGTCTTCCATCTCGCACTCGTTAGCTATGATGTTAAATATTTTCGACCCATATATAGGAGCATCGATGTTGTATGCAATGCTGTTTTTTTAAACTGTCGTCCACATTCCCTATCTCACCTACAAAACGATCGGATATATCCTTATGGTTTGCGATGAGCGGTTTGAGCGGTTCATTTCCGCACCCCCCCTGCATATAGAATATAATGTCATATCTCTTCGCAGTCGGAATGGGCGGATTGATATCCACATGCCCAAAGCCTGAAATATAGTTGATAACCCTCTGAGCCTGAGCCGAGTCATAACCCGTCTTATGAACAGCAAAAGAGAACATCTTCTTTACACATTTCATATTAAATGATGGGTCTGTATACTCACTGAATTCTATATCGAAACTGAATATACTCCCTTTATTAACTGCACTCTCAATCTTAATGTTTGACCCCCCCATAAGTGCGATCAGCTTTTCACAAATAGCCAGTCCAAGTCCCGTGCCGCCGTATATTCTGGTTATACGATCATCAGCTTGTGAGAAAGGTTTCAGGATTTTATTTCGTGCTTCTTCCGAGATACCGATACCATTATCCTTCACGGAAAAATTGACACGATATTTTTCATCATTTTTCTCTATCAAAGCGATTTTGAGGAATATCTCGCCATTATCCGGCGTAAACTTGATGGCATTACTGAGTAAATTGGCTAAAACCTGCTGTATACGAAAAAAAATCACCCTTAAGAACAGGTGGAATATTTACATCATACCAATAGTTAAATCTTATATTCTTATCTTTAGCCTTCACACTGAAAAGCTCAACCGTCTGGTCAAAAACTTTTAAAGGCTCAAAAGGTTCTAAGGATATAGTAACATTACCACTTTCGATCTTAGAGATATCTAGGATATCATTGATTATATCTAGCAGCGACTTAGCACTCCTGGTGACTATACCGGCATAATCCTTCTCTTTAGACGGCAGATCAGATGAGGACAAAATCTCGGAGAAACCGATAATCGAATTGAGCGGTGTTCGTATCTCATGGCTCATATTTGCGAGAAAGATAGACTTGGCATTATTCGCCTGTGCGGCTTCAATAGCAAGCCTCTTCTGCTCGTTAGATGCCTCCAGAAGCTTGTCATTGGCTTTATTAATCTGACGGGAGAGGAGAAGCCACATACAAAATATGATCCCCCCCATAACAACGATAGAAAGCACTATTTCATAAACAGCATATTTCTGTTTTTCCAGATATATCTTCTCTTTATGCTTCTCCACTTCCTGCCTGCTTTGATACATCAATCGGCTGGCATTCTCTTTCATACGAATGAAGCTGGTTGGGATAACTTTTATAAAGAAATTAATCTGGTGCTCTATGTCTTTCATTTCTGCCTGATTATTACCGAATCTGCCATACTCGCTTATGAGGTCGGTCAGTTCATTTACCTTTTTTTTCCAGTTCAGTGAGCTTCGGCAGCAGGTCGATAGACTCGATAGCAAGCGTATCACCTGTATTTTCAGGATAATATGAGTAAGAAAGGGTATAATTTTCGACATTTGCAATGTTCAGCTTTCTGGTGATCGATACAACTCCGCCGTTTTCCAAAACAGCGAGGTTATGTTTAACGTGACCTATTTCGATATTTATATCTTTCCTTAAAACCTCGGAAAGAGCGTTGTTTTTTGAAAGGGCGATCTTATAGAACATTGACTCAACGGTGCTCAGATGTCCTAAGATGGCTTCGCCTATCTTATTCCTCACCTCGGCATTTTCGAGCCTTTCGTCCAGTTCTTCGTTAATATTCAAAAATACTTTATGAGTGCCTATCAGAGAGCAGAACCCGAAGATGAAGACTGCTATAAGAACTAAAAGACTTCTGCTGACGGCTTTGTGATCCATTAAAATCCAATCTTATCAAATTCTTGCAGGTCTTTATCGTCAAGGAAGCCGTAGTCATAAAAAAAACCTTTCTCCCCCCCTCTTTTGAAGCTGCATATTCCATAAACTTCTTTGTAAGCTCAGGGTATTTAGAGCTTTTCAGCAGGTTTAAGACCAGCTTTTTCTTATCGGCATATTTCTCGTCTATGACGATAATATCCGTCTTATCTTTATTCTCTGCCCACATTGAGGTTGCGTACCAATTGATACACACATCGGCCGTCCCTTCTGCGATTGCTTTTGTAAGGTTTCTGGAGTCTGTCGTGAGGAAAGCTGCGTTATCCATAGCTTCCATATAGTTTCCGAATTTTGTCAGTATGTTCTTTGTCTCTTTCCCTATGCTTCCGCTTTCAGGATTGCAGAGAACCACGCTTAATCTTTTATCAGTAAGTGTATTAAGGTCTGAAGTAATGTTTTTGGATTACCCTTCGCAACCATCAGAGCTGCTTTATTATAACCGACGAATTTCCCATCCAGCAGCAAGCCGTCTTTTATATTTTTATTTCTATATGACAAAGACCCGGGCAGATATAGATCCCCCCCTTTAGAGCTTGTAGCAATGCTATCATACAGATCCTGCGACCCACCCTGAATTATTCTGATAGTACAGTTGTTCTCTTTCATGAATTTATCGGCAAGGGCTGTGACGGGTTTCACCATAGTGATCCCTATATAAAATAGCATTTCAGGTTTACTATCAGTCTCTTTGACAGTCTCTTCCTTCTTACAGCCGACAGCAAACACAGATACCGCTATCACCAGCAGTATAGTTATAAAAAAAAGTTTTTCATCGTTGTACCCCCCCGTAAATAATTGCGTAATTAGTTTCTATTGTGTGTTTGAATTCATATCAGATTTGCATCAACCCCCCCATGCAAATGTAGATTTACTAACTAAGAATTTATATCATATAAATATAATATTTAACAAGAAAAAAATCCTAAAATATCGTTATTACGCAATACATAAGGTTAATATGTAGTCATAAATAATGAGAATATAAAATGAAAAAATACCTGCGAAGTACAGGTAAGGGAAAAGAACATATGTCTGGAAAAGTCAACTACACGCTATCAGCTTTAGTCTTTTTTTGCAATACTCGTTTATTGATTTTAAGATTGAATCCAGCTCACTCCCCCCCAGCAAATCCAGCTCACTCCCTATAACCCCCCCCGGGTCAGGGTCTTCATTGATCAGATAAGCTGAGAATTCACGACAGTTTTTCGAAAGCTTAAACATGCCGCAAGAACCTGAAGCACCTATCATGGAATGTAAAGCTTCACCTGCCCCCCCGGCAAAGTCATTATTCTCTATCTGCACACGCAGTTTATCCATAAAATAAGTATTCATAGAGGCAAAGGTCTCCAGAAAGGATTTTAAAGTTTCCACATCACTTGACACATTCTTTTGGAAATACTCAAAATCGACTCCATAAACTATAGAGTCATCGTATTGCTTGTCATCCACATTGCGAGCTTTGGGTTTCTCCTCTTTAACGTGCTTCTGCAATACTTCTGTCAGCTTGCTTATAGAAATAGGTTTTTCAAGATAACCTGCCATTCCGCAATCAAGAGCAACATCAAGGTTATCCGAAAACATGTCGGCAGAAAGGGCGTATATCGCAGAGAGTCATATTTACCAGTCTCTTTTATAATTCTCGTCGCTTCCACTCCGCCCAGCACAGGCATATGCATGTCCATCAAGACCAGATCATACACAGACTTATCCTGCCCAGTTACCTTATCTACCGCTTCCTGACCGTTGCAAGCGATATCCACCTCAAGCCCCCCCAGATTAGTCATTATCTCCGATGCCACCTGCTGATTCAGAGCATTGTCTTCGACAAGGAGGATTTTCCCTTTTAAAAACTTACTCTCATGGCTTTTTTTCCGACATACGACGATATATCTGGTTAGTGCTGTAAGATTTTGATGCCTCGTGAACAACATTTATCAGCTCCGAAGGGATTATAGGTTTACTAAGTATCCTGAATTGCATTGCAGGATATCTTTCGTTAATATCCTCATCGAGCTCCCCCCCCTCCAGAACTATTATATGAGTTTTATTATTCTTTGAACCGAGCATCTGCAAATAATTTAATAATTCCAATTGCTCCGATTCAATCTTATCAATGATGACAAAATTATAAAATTCATCATCAACATTATGGGATTTCGACATGGCAAGAGCTTCCTCGAGCCCCCCCTCTGCTACATCGATCTTCTTCACAATATTGTCAATAAACTGAATATTAGAATCTGTCAAAACATCCTCAGTCCTGAAAAGCAGTCCGTAACTGTTACCGAAATATTTGATTTCACTCCCCCCCTGAACCGATTCATCTACTTTATATTTAAGCTTAAAAGAGAACTTGCTCCCCCCCTCGCCGTAAACACTGTCAATCTCAATATGCCCACCCATAAGATTGACCAGCTTCTGGCTGATGGTAAGCCCAAGCCCTGTTCCGCCAAACATTCTTGTAGTAGAGGATTCTGCCTGTATAAACTCGTTAAAGAGCTTCGGTATAACATCTTCCTTTATCCCTATCCCTGAATCCACCACAGAGAATCTGATCGAACAAAAGCCCTCAGAACAGCCTAAATCCTCTATCTGTATTTTCACAAACCCTTTCTCGGTAAACTTTATTGCATTTCCGCCAAGATTTATAATAACCTGGGCCAGTTTAAGCGGGTCACCGATGAGGTTAGGGTTCAGACTCGGAGAAACATCTATGACGAAATCCAGCTTCTTTTCATCCGCTCTATGCAACAGTATATATTTGATATTATCTATTACTGAAAATAAGTTAAAACCTATTGCCTCTAATGTCATCTTCCCTGATTCGATCTTAGAAAAATCCAAAATCTCATTTATTATACCCAGCAGATGATATGCGGCACTCTGGCTTTTATTGACATAATCCTTTTGCTTGTCAGTCAGTTCAGTCCCCCCAGCATCAGTTGGTTAAAACCTGTTATGGCATTCATCGGGGGGGTTCTGATTTCGTGGCTCATATTTGCAAGAAAGAGGCTCTTTGCCTTACTCGCTTTCTCTGCATACTCTTTCGCTTCACTAATTTCAATTGTCTGCTCTTCAATAATCCTATACAGTTTTCTGGAAGCTAGTTTCCATGAGACATAAAAAAGCAGTTCCAGCAGGACGAAAACAATCCCTGCTAGGATTATATTATTGCGTATCGTAGCATAATACACAGACATTTTATCTGTTATATCAATAGTATATGCAAAAAGACCCACATGCTCCGACCCTTCATCCCTCTCCGTAACATAATCGTTGAAACCTTTTGCTGCCATGTAATAAGTCTTATCTTTATATTTAAATATTTTGATCATATCAGGTCTCAGTTTAAGACCGTCCAGATTAAAAAGAGCGTATTTAAATACATCAGATGTGATCTTCGAGTCTGAGAGATAGCCCGATCTGCCATAATTATTCAGCATCTTATCTTCCACTGCCGATTCCCACATGTATTTTCTCATATGGTCTATATCCAGAAAAATAGCGGCGTCAGCATGAAGAGTGTGCTGTATATTATTTATTATGGATTCAAATGAAGTGCCTGCTTCGAGTGCACCTATGTGGATTTTATTATTCGTATACGGTTCATTATAATAAAACGGAACGACCCCCCCTCTTATGCCGGAGTAAACCCTTCCTGTTTCGAAACCTTTTGTTAATATCTGCTTTTGGTTTGCATCGACGATGGTGAAGCGGACTTCATCCATATTGTCGCCAAACTTACCTGGTTTATGCACTCTGAGAAATGATGTAGACCCGGGTCCAAGATGAAAGTGCAGCTGCCTCACATCATACCTCTGGCTTGCATTTACCCAGCTTTGTTTTATATGCTCATAAAGGTTTTCACGATAGAAGTTAGATAAAGCTCCGCTAGCCCCCCCTCCCCCCTTCTTTCAGGACAGCCTGCTGCCCTTTATAAAACAGCTCCTGTATCTCTTTTTCAGAGGAGATAAATGTGGCGACGACCTGCATATTTGTAGCTGTGGTCTCAACTGCATTGTGAAAGATATTATTAACCGATTCCGATTCTTTTTTTGAGATCAGAATACAAAGCTTTGGTGGAAGAATTGTAATTCATAAAAACGAAAAGAGAATTAATCACCAACAATAAGAATGATGCAAACAGAAACCATTTTATGTTTATTTTATTTTCAATCATGGAGAGCCCGCCGGAAATATTAAATAATTATTTGTATTATTATACATACTTATGTACCCTTTAACAGGTAAATAATATGAAAATATCTATATTCAGAACAACATAGAAGCACCTAAGCAACTATAATTATTAACTGATAAATTTTACAGAACCTATCCGAAAACCTGTTCGATACACTCAGGCTTGCCGAGATAAAAACCCTGTACAAGCGGTATACCCATCTCTGTAACTGTGTCAAGAATGTTTTCGTTATCAATGTATTCTGCGACACATGACAGCTGAAACTCTTCGGAAAGTTTAGATATAAAAGCGATGATCGCCTTCATCCTTTCACTGTTTTCAATCTTCGAGATGAGCGAACCGTCTATCTTGATACAACTCAGCACACCAAGCTCTGCAAGCTCGGCAACTACAGCCAGATTTGAATACCCGGTCCCGAAATCATCAATAGCGAAGTAGACGCCGTAAGTTTCGTTTATCTCAAGTATCAGGTCTTTATTGTCACATAGGGTCTGTTCTGTTATCTCAAGGGTGACGTTACAGTTTTTAAACTCGGCAGTTTTCAATAATTTCCTTAAAAGGATATTATACTTGTAATCTACCAAAGATTTAGGCGTGATGTTTATAAACAGAGAAGTATTGGCTATCTCCCCCCCTTTTCTGATGTGCTCACACAGTTTATCCAGTATGATACAGTCAAGCTCCGTAACTTTGCCCATATCATTGAGAGTATCGATAAAATAGCCGGCTGAAATAGTCTTCTCGGCCGTGACAACCCTGCTGAGCACTTCATAATGGCTCAGTTGTCGATCCTTGGCCGTACTGTAGATAGGTTGAAAGTAAGGAAAGAAGGATCTATTATTAAAAGCGTCGTAAAGCATATCCTGCTTGGCGATGTACTCATCAACCATCGTAAGAAGCTGATCTGAGACATTCTTTTCGTCTTTTATATAGGATTTAGGATTTTTCATTATCAGATTGGAGTTGCTTATGATATCTATAATGCTCTTTTCGTAATTGTCGCTTTTATTATCAAAGCTGACATTTATATAGTTCATAGTGCAGTTGTAATTAAAATCATCAAGTATAAATTCCTTATCATTAAGCTCTTCTATGATCTGCCTGTTTGCATCGCAAATCTCAACATCATTAGGGTGAATAGTAGCTATATAAAAATTGTCATTCATTGTTTTCACCAGCAGAGATTTTTTTGTTGTGTATGCCGAAATACTTATCAAGATACCTGTAAATATTCTCTATAACATACTCATACTGGTGTTCGCCCCCCCATATCCGCTTAACACCGTCCAGATTCTCAAAGCTGATGAGATAAACCTGTACAGTATTGTTATTTTTGACATTATTTAATGTATATTTGATGAAATTCTCAGTCACTGACTGCTCGAAAAGTATACGTTTATTCTGGTACTCAATAATGAACGATTTTATCTTCTCCTGAAGGTTTTTATATATAGTATATGACTGCAGGTAGTCGTTCGAAGTCAGAAAATAAACCAGACTCGACTCAAGATTATGAATAACAACATGGTCATGTAAAAATGCTTTTTTTGTCCTCTTCAGAATTAAAGAGCAGGTTTATATAAGGACTCTCCAGCAGATTGTTTAGGTGACAGTTCTTGCCGCATGAAAGTTTACTGTAATCTTCGTTAAGAATGGCATTATTAATCGTGGCCACAAACCAGTATATAGAAGAAGCTATGCTGGTTGTAGAAAGGGTGGAAAAGTTAGAAAGATCAAACCCTTCAAAGCTTTCAACAGATGAGTGCAGATACCCCCCCTTGGCGAAAAAGTTTATGCATGTATTTCTGTTGAGGCTGACTCTTTTTCTCTTCTCTATATCCGTCTCAGGCAGGTCATCTATGATGCCGTTTATCATCTTATTAAAGAAATTGGAGAAATTTGTCAGAGGCACATCTATACTCGCATGAAAACTGCCCAGCTCAATAAATATCCGCTCAATGGTATTAAGGTTATCAAAATCAATAGTAGTGGTGAGAAGGGTCGCCACATTGCTGAATATCTCGTCCAGATTGCTCGTAGGGGGGGAGAAAAAAAACCTGTGAAAAAGTCATTCCCCCCCAATATCTCTTTCTGAAAATTATTCACATGTGTTTTGATTAAAGACTGCATAAAGCTGCTCCATATGTCAGTACATTTACAGGTCACCGTGCCCTGATTTGTACAACCATAAATCCCGCATTAAAATAATAAGCACACAGTGCCAGATCATAATACTACACATATCGGAGTCATAAATCTATTCATTTTTTATTTCGAGCAGTTTGGGAGACAAGGATAATTACACTAACTATATCCTTTTATAACAGGCATTACAGAGCATAAATAAGTATTATCAGACAAAAAACGATATCATTTGCTTATCAGAATAGGAATTAGCAGACTACAAATAGACTTTTTGTGTAACGGAATTTTCACCAGAAGAGGTATCAGGCAAAGGATAATATGTTTTATATCTTTACTGTCACCCTGAGAATGCACTGGTTCTTATCCAGCCCTTCAACACCAACAGAAAGATTTCCGTTACTCTGTTTTGCCATCTCAAGAAAACCGATACCTGCCCCCCCGAAATCATGTGCTCCGGCACCGCTTTTTCGCATATCTTTGTAAAGGTTTTTAATTTCGGTTTTATCAAGGGCGTGCAGGCTCATGACATCTTCCATGATCTTAGCTCCTGTGAAGCTGTCAGTGAGGTTAAAGGTCTCGATGGTTATCTCTTCGTGCTCGTTATCTATCTTTAAGACAACGGTATCTTTATAACTCTCTGCCATGTTCTTCGAAAGTGAATACTTAAAGACGTTCTGTGCCATCTCTATAAAGGTGATCATAACGCGGCTCATCTTCTTCTTAGCCCACACTATCTGCTCAAGGTGTGCTTCGGTCTTATCGGCAGCCTCTTTAATAATCTCCTGAGTGAGTTCCCCCCCTTTCAGAAAGACAATCCTGCTTGCATCCACCTTTTCAGGTGCTACTTTAAATGCGATCAGAGTGACATCATCATTCCTTTCATAATCCCCCCCCTGATGTTCTTCTAAAGCCATCAGAAGACTCTGCCCCCCCTGCATATCCATCGATTGTTTATGGTTTTCTTCCAGAAGTGTCTTAAACTTCTTCTTCCCCCCCATAGGGAATCCTTTCTCACCGCCATTCTGATCTATAAAGCCGTCAGTTGAAATGTAAACAGACATCTCTTTTTCTATCAATAAGTTATTATCAGTAAACATATAATCAGGGTCTGATTTAATATATCCTACAGAGTGTCTGTCCCCCCCTTTTATGCAATTGTACTCGCCATCTACGAAATAGTGTAACTCACACTTTGCACCAGCATATATGATAAGGTTTTCGCTTTTATCATACCTGAGTACCCCCCCTCCATCAAGCCCTGAATCACTTTTGGCAGTTTTAGAATATTGCTTCAGTGTGGCTTTAATCCTCTTGTTTAAAGTAGCCAGAACGGCAGATGGTTTCGGCTTATATGCTGTGGTAAATAAGTTATTAAGCATAGATGTCACAAGCATGGTCATAAAAGCACCCGGAACGCCGTGCCCCCCCGTGCAATCAAGTGCCATGACATAACAGGATTCATCATCATTATGGAAATAATATGTGTCGCCGCCAACGATATCTTTAGGTCTCCATATTATAAGATTCTCTTTAAAAAAACTATCGAGTATGGCATCGTCAGGCAGCAAGGAGTTTTGTATGAGTGAGGAGAACCTGATACTGTCCATGATCTTCTGCTGAGCTTCTTCCAGTTCTTTTGATTTCTCCTCAACCAGTATTTTGTCGGTAATATCCTCCTAATGGCAGTATAACCTGTAATAGTACCATCATATTCGAATTCAGGAACGATTTTACCCTGTACCCAATATGACGACCCGTCACTTTTCATATTTTTAAACTCACCTTCCCACGGTTTGCCGGAGCTTATAGTTTTCCACATATCTTTGAAGAACTCTTTTGTGTTATCCGGATGCCTGACAATATTATGATTTCTACCAATAAGTTCCTCTTTTGTATAGCCTGCAACACGACAGAAAGCCTCACTCACATTACTGATCAAACCTTTTTCGTTTGTACTGGAGGTTATTATATTCTTATCCACCAGTTCAAGCTGTTTAGTTATCTGTTCTTTCTGCGATAAGATACGGATAATGTTCATTATCCTTGCGTTGAATTCCTCTTTATAGAAAGGTCTTATCAAGCAGTCATCAGCACCGCTTTTTAAAAATTTATACCTTGTGTCCGAATCGTCACTCGATGTGACACCAAAGACAACAAGCGTATCGGTGAATTTGTCTCTGACCTTCTTTACAACATCAGGTCCGTTTGTCCCCCCCGTTATGTTGTTTGGTAGTATCATAATTTTTATTTTTTTTATCGTTATTAAGTATCTCAGGAATTTTCTCCACGGAATCGCAGAATACGGTTTCAATGAGCAAATTAGATAAGAAATACCCCCCCATTTCATTTGCAAAGGACTTATTCTCTGAAACGACAAGGGTTTTGATCCTTTTATTGAACAGAAGCAGTTCTGCAAGACTGATAGCAGACCGCAGATCCTCCGTCCCTGATTTTACGATATAATCGACTATAGGGCGGGCAAGAAGCATTTCCCGAAGTGCGGCATCTATCGAACCGCTGAGAACGATCGTAGGTATATTCTTTTCAAGCAGATATTCAACAAGCTCTGTCTCGTCACAATCAGGAGGATAAGGTCAGCTATGGCAACGAAAAACTCCTCGCCCGATTCCACTGCTGACTGAGCCTGCTCAAAGTTTTTAGCCAGCACAGGTCGCAGTTTCTTTCCGCTAAGTGTTCTGGCAAGCAGTGCTTTCATCACCAGCTTACTGTCGTCGACGATCAGGATGTTTTTCATTTATCGTTACCGGAAGCCTTATTGATGTATATAGCAAGCCCCCCCAGTCTGTCTTTGAGATTCAATTTAGAATAGACACTGCTGAGTATCTTTTTAACTGTTATCTCAGCTACGCCGAGCCTGTCTGCGATAATCTTATTGCTGAGCCCGTCAGCCACCAGCATAGCTATTTCTGTCTCCCTCTCCGTAAGCTCCTTTATCTCAACAGCCTTTGGCTTGGAAGGTATAACCGATATAAGCCTTTGCATAAGCTCAGGATAAACCCACAGATTGCCGCTTTGTATCACTCCAACCGCCTGTCTCAATACAGGGGGGTGGACATCACGGCATTACCATACCCTTTAGCCCCCCCTTTACGCAAAAGATCAATCCCCCCCTCATCATGATCAGGAATATCCCTCAGAAAAAAAGACAGAAGTTTCGTCAACGGCAGAAAGAAAACTATCCGCAGTTATTTCGGCATTATCCAAAACAAAAACTGCCAGATCGGCAGACCGCAAGAAACGCTCTGCGATATTGTATGAGCTGTAGGCTCTGGTATTCATATTAGATAATGAATCTCTGAGACTGTTGCAAACTTCGATGTTAAATGAGTAAATAGTAATATTCATATCAGTCCGCCAACGGTGATTGTATGGTTTTCATAATAGGCTTGAGTATGTAGTCTATCATCTTTATTTTCCCTTTTATGATGTTTGCCGAAACATTCATACCGGGCTTAATGTAAAACTTACTCTCATCTTTACTGAAATAATTTCTATCAGCTTCTGCTACAACAAGATAGTAATAATTACCTTTTTCGTCTTTTAATGTATCTTCGCCAATTCTTATGATTCTGCCTTCTATTCCTCCGAAGATAGTATAATCGTAGGAATCAAATTTCAGCATAAGCTCCTGCCCAACATACATACCGGCTATTTCGGCAGGCTTTATCTTCAGCTCTGCAACAATCTTATCGTCGCTTGGCACAATCTCAAAAACATTCTCACCTTTGCTTATCACAGCATTGTCGGTTTTTATAATTATTCGGTTAACATATCCATTTACAGGGGGGGATTTAATAACTCCTCTGTATATGTCTGCCTCTATGTCACGAACCAGAATATTGAGCTCAGAGTTTTCTGAAAACACTCTGGCAAGTTCCTTCTTTGCGGTATTCTGATAATTAAGCCATTGTTCGGTAATACGAAGCTTTATGTCCGTGATTCTGGAGGCAAGCCGTTCGATCTCTTCATTAGTGTTTAATATATCCAGCTTCAGCTCATTCTGCTGGCGTAATATCTTAAGAAATTCAACCTCTGATATAACCCTCTCCTCAAAGAGTGGTTTTTTGATCGAGAGCTCTTTGATGAGCAGTTCGTTATTTCTGTTATAAAATTCAAGCTTTGCTTTTGCTTCTTTCATATCAGACTGTCTCTGGATCAGTTCCTCTTCCAGTCTCTCAACGGACTTGGACACCTGAGCCTTGTTAGATTTGAACAGACTGTATTCCCTCTGGATTATCTCTTTATCTTCAAACGTTTTCAGCAGTTTCCTATCCATATCAAGCAAAGCGGATTCAGCCTCAAGTCTGCTGATTTTTGCCTCATTGGCAATGAGCCTCTGAGTCAACCCATGAAGTTCGTTAACCTGTTCGGGGGGGGATTCAATATTAGCTAATATCTCACCCTTATACACAATATTACTCTCGTCTACGTGGATTTTAGTCAATATCCCCCCCGCCTTCGGGCTTTGGACAACCTGAAGGGATTTCAGAGACGATATTCTGCCGTCACCTTTGCTGACAATATCTATTTCACTGATGAACGACCATGTGATAAAAAAAACACAACTGTTACCACAAAAACCCACAGTATTGCGTTTATCCTTTTTGGGACAGTCTGAAGTGTTGCGGCACTAAGGCTGCTCATGAAGCTCAAGTGACCTGCATCATATTTCTTAGCTGCAAGTTTTGATACTTTATAATTCTCTATCTCTTTTCTATCGGTAATATCTTCACATATTATCGTCAGACCTGTTATCTCTTCGAAGTCGTACACAGGCTTTATGTATATCTCCACCCAAGCCATTGTGTCATTCTTTCTGCCCAGCCTTAATTCACCTTTAAAAGCGTTCCCTGTATTTATAACTTCATCAAGGGCAGCCTTAAGTGTGTCGTAGTTCTCGGAATCGGTCAAAAACGTAATCTCTTGCCCTACTATATCAGCACTCTTATACCCAAAGGCATTTTTAAATGCCGTACTTACCGAGGTGACAATATATCTGTTATCTGTCGATACGGTGATAATATGTTCGTCTATTGTGCTGATATACCCTTCCAGTTTATCATTCAGGTCTTTTACGGATTTCTGCTGTTTATCCCCCCCCTGCTGGATAATTTTATCGACACGTTTTTCTAATCTGTCATATTTATTCTGCAGTTTCTCATGTTGCTTTTTCAGTGCATCATATGTGGGGGGGACTTCTTCTTGAGGAGAGTTATTTTTATTTTCTTCCATGTCTGCCCTCCTTAAGCCTTTTTAGCCTTTAGCCTGGAGACAACGTCCTCTTTACGACCATCCATCGCAATCATACCGTCCTCCATAACTATTATCCTGTCCACAAGGTTCAAGACACTGGTTTTATGTGTAACCAGAATTATAGTCTTGTCCCTTAGATGCTCTTTTAACCGCCGTATAACCTGAGCTTCCGTGGTGTTGTCCATAGCATTGGTCGGCTCATCTAAGATGACTATCGGGCTTTCTAAAAGTATAGCTCTTGCTATGGCAATACTCTGCCTCTGTCCGCCTGAAACCATTGACCCACGCTCACCGACAGGCATATCAAACCCCCCCATAGGGTGTTTATTAACAAAGGATGATACACCGCTAATCTCTGCTGCTCGCAGTATCGCCGCATCACTGGCATGAGGAGCTCTGTAAGTGAGGTTTTCTCTGACACTCCCCCCCGAGAAAAGAGTTATATCCTGCGGTACATAAGCTATATTTTTCCTCAGCTCTGCAGGGTCGAGCTGTTTTATGTCTATTCCGTCAATGTATACCGAACCTTCATCAGCATAGTGAAGCCCCCCCAGTAACATCTTTTGTATGGTTGATTTTCCTGAACCTATCTTCCCTATGATACCGACATGTTCGCCCGGACTGATATTCGCCGATACATTAGACAAAACCAGCCTGTCTGTTTCAGGATAGGCAAAATCTACATTACGCAGCTCGATATGCCCTCTGTATTCTGTTCTCTGCACAAACTTTTTCCCATCAGGATGTTCAGACGGGAGTGTCATTATTCTATCTATGGCAGTGTAGGCTGTTTTGGTATGATGAAACTGAGCTATCAAACTTGCTATCTGCCCCCCCATGGGAGCGATGGCTCTTGTTGATATTATGACTGTTGCTATCAATCCACCGAGAGTGAGACTGTTAGCCTTTATCATATAAACGCCGTAAATGATTATCGAAACCGTATTTAACTGAACAAAGAAACTTGTCACAGATGATATAGAGGCGGTGAGAAATTTTGTCTTTATACTCTTTTCGGCAATGTTACCCGTCGCCTCTTCCCACTTCCACTGAGCATAGCCTGTCGCGCCCATAGTTTTCAGTGTTTCAATAGACGAAAGACTCTCTATCAGCACACCATTTTTACTCGAGTTAGCTTTGTAGGTATTTCTAATACTGGACTGAATCCTATTGCGAAGCGTAGTCGTATATATCAAAATGGCAAACATAGTGATGAGCGGTATCAGTACTGCTCCGCCTGATATATTATAGATAACTATCAGAAACAAAACAACAAACGGCATATCTATGAGTATGGTTACAGTGGATGATGTCATGAAATTTCTTATACTTTCGAACTCTTTAAGCACATTAGCAAAAGAACCTATCGACTTAGGCATTGCAGACATCTTGAGGTCCATAACCTTCTCGAATATGATAGACGACATAATGATGTCACTCTTTTTCCCTGCCACTTCAAGCAGGTATGACCTGATAAATTTCAAGGTAAGATCAATAGCATAGATAGCGATTATCCCGATAGACAAAATCCAAAGTGTATCCGTCGCACTATTTGGGACAACTCTGTCGTAAACATTCATTGTATAAAGAGGCGTGGCAATCACGAATATATTAATAATAAGGGATGCCATAAAGACATTTCTGTATGTCCCCCCCGTGACCATCTTCATGGTCCCCCCCCAGAACCAGTGTTTCCCTTCGAAACGAAGCAGATCAAGATCTTTATCGTCGTATATGATTTCCCGTTTTAAGAAGAATGCGAGTCCGAAATACTCATCTGCCAGCTCGCTAACAGGGACTTTATTTATTACTTCGCCCATCTCAGGCAATATGATATAAGCATTTTCCCTTGTTTCATCGAACTTTTGCAAGATGCAGGCATTTACACTATCCTCGTCCTCACTCTTTAAAAGGAGAATGCAGGGCAATGTAAGTGATGTGATATCTTCCAGTGCTATCTTGCTGATCTTCGTTTTGAAGCCGCCTTTAGAAGCTGCTCTGGAAAAAAAGCCCTTGTGATCTTTTGAGTGAGAATAGCGTTGGCGAAGATTTACCCTCTTCTACAGGCAAACCGGCGATGAGAGCTTCCGCTGAGAACGGTCTCCCCCCCTGTATCTTAGTAAATATAACCAGGCATTGAAGCAATTGATCTGCGTAATGAATATCTGTTTGTGTCATAGTATATACCCTTTTGACTTATATCAGATATTATCAGTATTTTTATATTTTTTTCTAAGGTAATTATACCTAGGTATAATATTAATATAAATATTATCTACTATACTACAATTAAGCAATACAACTAACGGAGTTTATCATGGCTAAGGAATCATTAATTGTTCAAAGTATAAACGGCATAGTAAGTCTCGAAGAAGACGCTAAAGAAAAAATATTAAAAGAGAGAGACGTCATTACTGAAAATGGAGCGATTCTCAAAACAGGCGACTTCAGCAGGATTGTACTTGCGACCTCTGAAGGGAGAGTCTTTGAGATTGGCCCTAATAGAAGTGTTCAGATAGATGATTCCGTTCTGGAAAATGAAGGGTTTGAAATTACCGATGTTGCATACGATACCGACACGGCAAGAGATATAAATAATATTATTGACGAAGACCAGAACATAAATAGAGAAAACCTTAGCCCTGAAGAATCAGATGTCGATACTGAACAGCTCTTTACAGGTATTGCCGATGAGCAGACAGAAGATGACCCCCCCACAGAAGCCAGAGAAGGTGATACAGCGGATGATATATCAAATGAAGAAGAATCTGAAAGAGCATCAGCAGAAAATAATACCCCCCCAGACAGCAATGCCGCTAACGCAAACCTGACAGAGGATAACACTGATCAGGAAGCGGATGAAGATGATCAGACTGATCAAAACGAAGACACTATTTCCGAAAATGAGAACACAGAAGACGTTCAGGACAACGACGAAACAAACGATGATGAAGATACATCCGACGACGATAACACAGAAGATGAGCAGGATACTGACGAAGAGAACCAGACAGACGAGGATGACGAAGACACTTCTGATGACGAAAACACAGAAGATGAGCAGGATACTGACGAAGAAGACCAAACAAACGAGGATGACGAAGATTCTTCTGACGACGACAACACAGAAGATGATCAGAATACTGACGAAGACGAGCAAACAGACGAGGATAACGAAGACACATCTGATGATGAAAACATAGAAGACGACCAAACAAACGACGATGAAGAAGATACATCTGACGATGAGAATACAGAAGATGATCAAAACACTGATGAAGACGACCAAACAGATGAGGATAACGAAGACACATCTGACGACGACAACACAGAAGACGATCAAAACACTGATGAAGACGACCAGACGGACGAGGATGACGAAGACACATCCGACGACGAGAATACGGAAGATGATCAGGATACAGACGAAGACGAGCAAACTGACGAGGATGACGAAGATTCTTCTGACGACGACAACACAGAAGATGATCAGAATACTGACGAAGATGACCAAACAGACGAGGATAACGAAGATTCCTCTGACGACGAAAACATAGAAGATGATCAGAATACTGACGAAGAAGACCAAACAAACGACGATGAAGAAGATACATCTGACGACGAGAATACAGAAGATGATCAGAATACTGACGAAGAAGACCAAACAAACGACGATGAAGAAGATACATCTGACGATGAGAATACAGAAGATGATCAAAACACTGATGAAGATGACCAGACAGATGAGGATAACGAAGACACATCCGACGATGAAAACACAGAAGATGATCAAGACACTGATGAAGATGAGCAAACAGACGAGGATGACGAAGACACTTCTGATGATGAAAACATAGAAGACGATCAGAATACTGACGAAGACGACCAGACGGACGAGGATAACGAAGATTCATCCGATGATGAGAATACAGAAGATGATCAAGACACTGACGAAGAAGACCAAACAGATGAGGATAACGAAGACACATCTGACGACGACAACACAGAAGACGATCAAAACACTGATGAAGACGACGAAAAAGATAAAGATAATAAAGGGAAACCTGACAAAGAGCATGAGGATCGTGGACACGGAAACGATGAAGACGGTGTTGATGAAGACAACCCCCCCGGCAAATCGAAGAGTGAAGAGTCTGACGACTCCGACGACGATAGTGCTGCCAAAGGTAACATGGGGGGGCATGGAAATAATGAAGACGGCATAGATGAAGGCAACCCGGGAGCATCGAAACCTGAAAGAGAGGGTGAAGAAGATGATGAAATGTCAATGGATGATGAAGAGGATGAACTCAACTTTGAGCTTATAAACTCTGAAGAAGAGGACACCCAGCCGGAAACTGACCAGAATGAAGACATAGAGTTTAATGAAACAGAGGCTGACGACTCCACTGATGACAATACTAATGACTCTCCTAAAGGGAACGATAAAGAGCATGATGATCGTGGACACGGAAACGACGAAGACGGTGTGGATGAAAACAACCCAGGCAAATCAAAGAGTGAAGAATCTGACGATTCCGACGATGATGGTTCTGCCAAAGATAACATGGGGGGGCATGGAAATAATGAAGACGGCATAGACGAAGGCAACCCGGGAGCATCGAAACCTGAAAGAGAGGGTGAAGAAGATGATGAAATGTCGCTGGATGAAGACGAAGAATTCGATTTCGATGAAATAGAGACACCGGCACAAGAGACTCAGGGTGATGCTCAGACCGATGAAGAAGAGCTGGATCTTTCCGGAATACTTGAGGATGATTCCGAGAGTGTTTTACCCGAAGATGAACCTGAAAAGGGTAAGGGCAGCAACGAAGATAAGGAATCCAAAGGGAAAGGTTCGAAAGAATCAGATGAAGATGATGAAATCAGCTTTGATGATTTCAGTGAAGGCTCTTTCGACACAGGTGAGTTTTTTGATAACTCTGATGTTGACGATACAGTATAATTAGCACTTTGACATAGACAGGAGGATCTCATGGAAAGATTATTTAAAGATGCAACAAAATATACTCCGGAAATTGATTTTGATTCGGACTCAGGAAAACTGCTAATCAAGGGTAAATCCTACCCTGAGAACTGTAATGAGTTCTTTGAGGATGTCATAGAGTGGATAGAAAACTATTTCGAAGCCCCCCCAAAGGGAGGAACGGTTTTCACCTTCGATATCCCCCCCTATTATAATAGTAGTACGTCAAAGACACTCTTTGACATATTGGATATACTGGCTGATGCGAAAGAAAATAATGACGACTTTTCTGTCATTTGGCAGTATGATAAAGATAACGAGTCTGCCGAAGAGATGGGAGAGGAATTTCAGGAAGATTTTGAAGAACTGAATATACAATTAAAACCCTACAATGAATAAATTATTATGTTTATTAACAATACTTTCGCTTAGTTACACATCATATGCTCTCTCAATGAAGGACTATCTTGAGCAGGCAATCAAGAAGCATCCT
>JDSG01000097.1_pt1 | contig 28669 bp, 46 predicted proteins | sample 199341 | NCBI WGS metagenome assembly JDSG01 (sample SAMN02584197, study PRJNA231836) | bioreactor metagenome | isolation source: continuous culture bioreactor short generation time transfer1 day 52 after... | place: Germany: Bremen | reverse complement strand
GTATCCATGCCATCATATAAGCTATTGCAGGTAACTCTTCGTATGCCCCCCCATTGTAACTCTGTTTCATTCAACTGCCTCCAAACCGCCTACTAGCTGAGAATAAAGCCGACAACAGGCAATAAAACCAAAAGTACTATTTTATAACCATTGTAGTAAAGTCCGGCTAACACTGAATAAAATTCCATGCAATCAGTGTGTTTCCTCTGACAATTAACTAAGTCTTCCAAATGATTACTATTGGCTATCTCTGTCTGCCGCATTAAAATTGCATAATATTTCTTTGTCTTGAAGCTTTCCGATATAACGGTATCCCTTTGATGGCTCAAATAGACGAAATAAAAGATTGTAATCAAATACAAATAAAACACAAAAGAGTATTTAGTAATGTGCTTAACTGTCTTCAAATTTTCATTATTTATATTTAGAAAGTCATAGAAAGAAACATTCATCAAGTAAACTAAAAAGACAAATACAATTAATGAAATAAATGGGCTATAAACCGAAACCCTATTTTTGATATCCAATGAATCAATTATAGACTTACTCTCTTTCCGCATTAATAGCCTTAAGTTAAAAAAATAATAGGAGACGATGTAGTCAATAAAATCTTTCTTTCTCTCAGAATCATTTAATTTAGTATCTCTATTTGCTGTAGCCTTAGCATAATTGACCACTATTGCGTTGTCGTTCTTAAATCCACCTTTTTTACCGTTACAAATATAACTATATGGCATTAACAATACATATCCTATTTGCCATCGACTATTGATAAAGGCTACCATTTGTGGATGAGAAAACACTAAAATCAGTATAAATATCGGCATGATAATTTTAATTTTTTTATAATTCAAAATTAAAAGCATTGTTTCTAGTAAACTGCAAGTAGAACAAATGTGTATTTGAATTATTAATACACTAAACATTACAGAAGCACATATAGTAAATAAACTCAAAAAGAATACCCATTTTGGTAATTTACTTTGAATTGTTAATATTACTATCTCATCAAGATATCTCAGGGCTTTAATATCAAGCCACAATTCCTTATTGTACACTTTAGTGACAAGATCTTCTATTTCGTCCGGCTTAGTAACTTCCCGAATATTATAATGTTGTCTGCAAGACTTCTTAGTGGGAGTGTATCTCAGTAAAATCAAATTCAACCATTTCAAGGAATCAAAAAAAACAATCTGCCCTTTAATAATTAACCTATTAGCAATACCAAGAAATAAAAGTTTCGTTTTGTGTATAGTGTTGTTAAAAAAAAAGACCACTAAAAGTAGTCCTTTGTCTCAGATTTTTTTTCCATAAGTAGGATGACTCACAGAATCACGCAAAGACTGCAGTCTTGGTCTAAAAAAAGACATATCACTACTAGAGAAGTTTCCTTCATTGCTTGATTTTTCAAAATGCTTTATCAAAGACGAACTTAGATCATCATAATTTTTTTCATTTGTATTGATTTTATCAGTAAGTTTCTTGACTTCTACTTTCAAATCATTTAAATCGTCAGAAATTCTTTCAAGTCCTTTATTGAAAGCGATTTCAACAGCCTCAACTATTTTCTTATTCAATCTATCTTCACTAATTGAAACTCGCTTTCTCATATTGTTGCTCCAGTGTTTTCTTGACTTATCCTATAATAATACAAAAAAAACATCAAGAATGAATTAAAAAAATATCCAATATAAGTATTTCAAAAAAAAATACCTAATCATCGTCAGTAAAAAGCATCGCTTCACGCAGGGTTTCTGCCGTGTCTTCCTCCACCAGCAACTCCACCAGTGTGAACGCAAACTCCGCCGCAGTGGCAGGTCCTCTGCTTGTGATAATTGTTTCATCCACGACGACAACGGCATTCTGATAGTCGCAGTCTGTTTCGACCTTGCTTCTGAATGTAGGATAGCTGGTTGCCATACAGCCGGCGAGCAGTCCTTTTTCGGCTAATACAAACGGTGCGGCACAGATGGCAGCTATATATTTTTCTTCAGCTTTGAATTTACGCAAAATCCTGTCGGCAACCTCGTCATTTAATATATTGCGAGCTCCGCCGCTCCCTCCTGGGAGAACGATCATATCGTATTCGTCCTCATTCAGACTCTTAAGCTCGGCATCAGGCATGACAGCAAGCCCCCCCTGCTGCCCCCCCTTAACAAGCCCCCCCTCTTTCAAACCGGCGACACAGACATCCACCTCGGCTCTGCGGAGGATATCGATAACACTGACAGCCTCTATCTCTTCGAAACCATCGGCCAGAACTACAATAACTTTTCCCATATTGCACCTCATATACACGTATATACTTAAAGATAACTCAAAGTACCTTGAAATGGGACTAAATTTATTATAAAATCCTATTTTAATAAAGTTTGACAATAATAATCATATAGAAGGTGCAACGTGAAGAAAATCTACCTAAGCCCAAGCGACATGCCTACTCAGTGGTACAACCTGTTAGCAGATATACCTCAGCTAGCCCCCCCACCTATCTCGCCTGCAACAGGAAAACCTGCAACACCTGACGAACTGCTTGCGATATTCCCCCCCGGACCAATCCTCGAGCAGGAGATGTCTGCGGAAAGATATATAGATATTCCTGAAGAGGTTATGGACATCCTCGCCATATGGAGACCAACCCCCCCTGTTGTAAGAGCTGAAAGGCTGGAAAAAGCTCTCGGCACAAAGTGTAGAATCTATTATAAGAACGAAGGCGTTTCACCGTCAGGCAGTCACAAGACAAACACTGCCGTTCCGCAGGCGTATTATAACAAGATATGCGGCATAACAAAACTCGCCACAGAGACTGGTGCCGGTCAGTGGGGGGGGAGTGCTCTGTCTTTTGCCACAAATATCTTTGAGATGGCTCTCAAGGTATACATGGTAAAAGTCAGCTACCACCAGAAACCATACAGAAAATCATTCATGAATATGTTCGGTGCGGAAGTTATCCCGTCACCATCCAAGTTCACTAATGCAGGTCGTGCGGAACTCGAAAGAGACCCATCCTCCAACGGCTCACTAGGTCTTGCTATCAGCGAGGCTGTGGAAGACGCTATCATGAATAAAGATACTAACTATGCACTAGGTTCGGTTCTTAACCACGTCATCCTTCACCAATCCCTAATCGGACTGGAAGCTAAAAAAACAGATGGAGATCGGCGGCGATTATCCTGATATGGTATTCGCTTCCTGCGGCGGAGGTTCAAACTTCGGTGGAATCGCATCGGCATTTGTAAAAGATAAACTCGACGGAAAGAAGGTAGAGTGTGTTGCTATGGAACCTCTCTCCTGCCCTACCCTCACAAAGGGAGAGTTCACATTCGACTATGGTGACGTTGCCAAGATGACGCCTATCATGCAGATGTTTACCCTCGGTCACGACTTTATGCCACCTGCCATCCATGCAGGCGGACTTCGTTACCACGGCGACAGCCCTATCGTCAGCAAGATGTGTCAGGAAGGGATCATCAGTGCGAGAAGCATAGGTCAGACCGACGTTTTCAAGTACGGAACTCTCTTCGCTAAAACAGAAGGGATCATACCTGCACCTGAATCATCACACGCTATCGCAGGCGTTGCCAGAGAGGCTCTTGCATGTGACGAAAGGGGGGGCGAGTCTAAGTCACTCCTCTTCTGTCTTTCAGGTCACGGTCACTTTGATATGGCTTCATACGATTCATACTACGAGGGTAAACTCGAAGACTATGAGTATCCTGAAGAGGCTATCAAAGAGTCACTTAAAAATGTACCGAAGGTTGACCTCTCTTAGTCGTCTTATAATCACAGACACTTCAGCAGACTCTCGGCTTGCGATTGTGTCAATAAAAGGTACGATAGTACATGAGAATACTAATACATCAATGCTGTGGTCCTTGCTCCGCTTATCCCGTTAAGATTCTACAGGAGCAGGGGGGGCACAGCATAATGGGTTACTGGTATAACCCGAACATACACCCTGTTGCGGAGTTTTACAAAAGGCTTGAAACTCTCAAAAGGTTTAACGATTCCAACGACATAAAGACCATCATTGACGAAACCTACGGTCTGACGGAGTTCGTCCGCACCGCAGCATTCAGAGAGACGGAGAGATGCCGTTTCTGTTATCAGATGCGTATAGAAAAGACTGCACAGATAGCTGCCAAGGGGGGGAATTTTGACGCTTTCACCACTACCCTTATGTACAGCAAATGGCAGGATCACGACATGATGAAAGAATTCTGTGAAATCTCTGCCGAAAAATATAAGGTCCGATTCCACTACGAAGATTACCGTGAAGGCTGGCAGGAAGGATCAACATCTCCAAAGAACAGAATATGTATCGCCAGCAGTATTGCGGATGCATATACTCGGAAGAAGAAAGATATAAAAAAAACAACTCAGTAAAAGACTGGTAAACGGCGAAGATATCGTCGGCTATGTTTAGGTGGATAGTATGAAAACCAACGGAACAATGAAAGTAATCCTCTTTGTGCTATTAGCCTCGCCTGCGGCATAGGGTTCTATCTGGCAACAAACTACGCAATGTGCTCAACCTAAGATGGACTTCAACTTCGGTAAAACGCTTATCACCATAGGCGTTCTGCTTATAGCAGCAGGCATCATCTATATCTCTTTATCCAAGCTGGGGGGGATAAACCTCGGCAAACTCCCCCCCGGTGATATCAATGTCAAAAAGGAGAACTTCTCTTTCCACTTCCCTATTGTGACATCGATCATCGTCAGCATCATCCTGACAATTCTGCTGAACATCTTTTTCAGGAAATAAACCTCTGAACAACTTAAAGCTTTTGATTTTATTAATACGATAGTTTAGAATTCCAGAAACGCTATGGAGGTTATAGATGAAATCTTTTCGTAAAGAGCTGTGGTTCAACACCACACAACGGATGGAATTTATCAACATAACCCCCCCCGACGTTGAGGACTGCATCCGTGAAAGCGGCATAAAAGAAGGCTCTGCCTTGTCAATGCCATGCATATAACGGCATCAGTCTTTATAAACGACAATGAAAGCGGACTACATCAGGACTATAAAGACTGGCTGGAAGAGTTAGCTCCGCACGAACCACTGTCAAGATACCGTCACAACCTCACAGGTGAAGATAACGGCGATGCCCACCACAAACGCCAGATAATGGGGGGGCGTGAAGTGACTGTCGCCATTACGGACGGACAGCTCGATTTTGGTCCGTGGGAATGTATTTTTTTATGGCGAGTTCGACGGCCGAAGACGCAAAAGAGTTTTGGTAAAAATAATCGGCTTCTAATGTCGGTCAGCACCGACAGGCATATCCTAGTCGGTTAGCACCGACGGGCTTATCATAAGAGGATACTTTGTGCTGCCAGACTATTCGCCTCCCGCTGGTCGGCTGATACAATGATATGATATACTGAACATAGTCGGTCAGCACCGACAGGCTTATCATAAGCGGATAATTTGTACTGCCAGGCTATTCGCCTCCCGCTGGTCGGCTGATACAATGATATAAAAGACTGAACATAGTCGGTTAGAACAAATGACTTAATAACAGAAAAACTCTACCACCTGCAATGACTTATACGGAGATACTTAATAATGATTTTGCACATTTCACACAACGACCTTGATGGAGTCACCTGCGGTGCTCTCACAAAGAAATTCATCAAAGACGTAGACAATATGTTCTGCAATTATAATGAGATAGATGCAATACTCGAAGAGGTCAGCCTCAGAAAGTATGACCAGATACTGATTACCGACATGTCCCCCCCAAGCCAGCGAGCTGAATCTCATCTTAGGCGAGATAGAGGTTCTTGTGATAGACCATCACGAAACATCTGCTTGGATGAAGGACGTAACCACGACTATCCATGACATTACCAAAAGTGCAACCCTTCTCACATACGAATGGCTGCGTGACAGCGGATACGACGTTGCCGAGTACGAAAATCTCGCAGACTGCGTGAATGACTACGACATGTGGCATCTCAAACGAGAAGACAGCCTCCAGATGAATATGTATTTCATGAAACTGGGTGTTGAGAGATACATGGAGCAATTCTCAAAAAGCTCTTTTCAGGGTTTTACACCTGAGGAGATGCTAATAGTGGAGCTTGAGACTGAAAGAAGAGATAAATATCTATACGCTGCAGGTAAATCAGGGCAGATTATGGAAGACAAAGACGGGCTTGAGGTTTGCGTTGTTTTCGCAGAAGAGTACAGCTCAGAGCTTGGCAACTATATTATAAAAGAGTTTGGTGTCGATTATGTTGTCCTCATAAATATGCAGCGTCAGAAGGTCTCCCTAAGATCAAGAGCCGATGTGGATGTCCGCTCTATAGCTGAATATAATGGCGGCGGCGGCCATATGAATGCATCAGGTTTTTCTATCAATTTTGAATTTAATACTATCGATTTCTTAAAAGAGGCGGGAATTTTACATGAAGGCTGAATTTATAACATCTGCGAAAGAACCGAAAGGTTATCCACCCACAGAATTCCCCCCCGAGATTGCATTTGCAGGACGTAGTAACGTAGGCAAATCCAGCATGATAAACACACTGCTCGGCACAAAAAAAACTGGTAAAAGTAGGCAAAACACCGGGCAAGACAAGGCTGGTTAACTTCTTTCTGGTGGCTGATAAAACTATGCTAGTAGACCTCCCGGGTTACGGATTCGCAAAAGTATCCAAAGCAGAAAAAGCTCAGTGGGGGGGGAAACGATAGAAAACTACTTTACCGAACGAAAGCAGCTGACGGCGTGTATCCTCATCCTCGACATCAGACGTGACCCGTCAGACGATGATCTCGGGATGATTTACTGGCTGGATCACTATAACGTACGGAAAGTGATAGCACTCACAAAATGCGATAAACTGTCAAATAACCAGCAGGCATCAAGGTTGGCGAAGATCAGCAAGCAGCTAAACCTGTCCAGAGACAACTTCATACTCTTCTCGTCCCTCACAAGAAAAGGGAAAGATGACGTTTGGGCAAAAATAGATGAACTCACCACGACTTAAAACCGCAGCACTCATTCTTGTTCTGGTCTCATTCTTCGTATACGCCAATGTAACGGCGGACACGAATAGGTATCAGGCGGAGGTCAGCATCCTCACTGACGAAAAACTATTGCCTAGTCTAATAAGAGATATTGCAGAAGCTGATAATAGTGTATACATTGCTATGTATATGTTTAAATCGTACGACGACCGTAAAAGCGGTGCCGGGTTGATAAAAAGCTCGCTGGTCAAAGCTGCAAAAAGGGGGGGTGTCAAAGTTTATGTCGCTCTGGACAGCTCCGAAGACGGTGATTTTGTGGATAAAGAGAATAAAAAGCTTGGCAAATATCTGCAAAAGAACAATATTCAAGTGGTCTATGATTCGCCTGAAAAGCGGATGCATACCAAGGCACTTGTTGTTGACGAAAGGATTTCATATATTGGAAGTCATAATTATACCAATAGTGCGTTAAAATATAACAGAGAAATGACCGTAAGGATTGTATCTGAAAAGGCATCAGAGGATGTCATTAAACATATAAAATCTATCAGGTAAGGAGAAAACATGAGAAAGTCTATCATAACAATGGTTTTTGTATTCACAGCTTTAGTTACTTATGCAGCCGCCACAGGAGAAACTATTTTTTATAAGAAATGCACATCTTGCCATAGCGGATCTCTTTCACTGAAACAGCAAAAATCCATGGAGCAGTGGATGGAAACAGTTAAGAACATGAAGAAACACGGTCTCAGTATTTCATCAAAAGACAGCAAGGCAGTTGCAGAGTTTCTTTCAGGAGGCAAAAAGTAATGAAATTCAAAGAACTGGAGCCTGGCAACCTAAAAGAAAATCCGTTTAAACTTATAAATGATGACTGGATGCTGATAACTGCAGGAAATAAAGACGATTATAATACCATGACGGCAAGCTGGGGGGGCGGTCTGGGTATCATGTGGCACAAGAATGTCGCATCTATCGTCGTTCGCCCTACAAGATACACATTCGACTTTATTGAGAAAAACGACTACTTTACACTCTCTTTCTTTGAAGAAGAATATAAAGATGCCCTCACTCTCTGCGGCACAAAATCAGGCAGAGACTGCGACAAAGTAAAAGAAGCCGGACTAACTCCGATATTCGACGATAATGGTATCTATTTTTCCGAAGCGAAGATTGTTATGGTTTGTAAAAAACTATACTGGCAGGATTTCACTCCTGACAATTTCATAGCTGACCTTGCAGAGTTCTATCCGAAAAAAAAGACTATCACAGGTTATATATAGGCGAGATAGAAAACATGTATGAAAAATGGGTTATAAACCCATTAGACCTGCAATAACAGGTTTATCCTCAGTGCATCCCGGACAGACCCATTCGACGGCCTCGAAGGATGACACTTTTAAGCGTTCACGCATTTGAGCAATATCATCAATGAGCTGCAGGTTAGATTCGTTTAATCTGCGGCTCATTACCGACTGAAGCATATCCTTCCTCTCTTTTAGTTTTTTCAGAGATTTATCATCTTTTGCCTTGATCCTGAATACGGTTTTGTAACGACCCGATAAGGTAGAAAACTCCACGGGTGAAAGCAGAAAGTAGTTCTTCTCCAGAGAGTTACATTTTGTATACCTGCTGGATTTTGCACTCATCTTAAAGTTTTTGCGTTCCGGCTGCATCACAGGCGGATCATTCTTCAGTGATTCGTCTATCTCTCTCAGCTTCGCCAGAGCCTCTACAGCCTCCGGTGAGTGAGGATTCTTTTTAATAACCGACAGAAGATCGTCTTTCTCGGTCGTACCCGTAACCTGATCACTTTTTCCGTCTCTGACACTGAACTCAGTATTTATAAAGATAAACTCTCCGTCATACCCTGCCATCTTGCCGAAAGCCGGTGTCTGAGTCCCTGCCGTATAGGATGTGACCTTTGCTTTAAGATACTCGCCGAGTTCAGAGCCTGTTATAATCTTATCGTTGTTGGCATCTGCCAAACCATTGACTCCGTCTACAAACCTTCTCCTGAATACGGAATCATCAGGTACAAGCTGATTCTCCGTTCCCGACGAAATAAACTGTCTGACTGGCTTGTTCAGCAGTTCAATGACAAACTCAGGGATAGACCTCATAGCCGAAAAGACTGATCCTGAAAAGCAGCTGTCAAAAGCGAACAGGACATGCTGAGCCTTTATACTCTTCGCCTTATCGGCAAAGTATGTCATGGGTATACTCCCTGACTGAAACTTTTCAGTGCTGATTCTCGGATTCCCGGCATCCTTGAGAACTATATACCGTCTTTATAAGACTTGGACTGTATAGTATGTCCGTGCCCTGCAAAATATATTATTATTCTTGCTTTATCGTCACCTGCATAACGTTCCAGAAAAGCATCAAACTCTCTTTCAAATTCCTGCTTAGTATTATTTAGAGATTTATGAACCCTGAACCCTTTTGAGGTCAGTAGGGATGCAATCTCGTTTATATCACGCTTAACCCCCCCCGGCAAATCAGCCCAGCCGTCGCTGTATTCAGATACTCCTGCGACAAAAGCCACGCTCATACTATAGAGATCGTCGGCATTTATACTATCCACTTTATCAGGGGGGGATAAAACCGCTCTGTCTGCCGCAAAGCTCGCGAGACTTATAGAAAAAAATATTAATAATAAGAGAGACCTGAGCATCATCTGCCCACGTATTGACCAAGGTTGGTAAAAAGATCGATCGTATATGCCATAATCTTATCGAGCATCCAGGGAGCAAAGATCATAACCGCAGCAACAACACCGACAATCTTAGGGATAAAAGTGAGTGTCATCTCCTGAATAGAGGTAACCGACTGAAAAATACTGATAGTCAGCCCTATGACCAGCCCTGCACCAAGCATCGGGGGGGCGGCAATAAGCAAAGACAACTGTAATGCATGCACAAGCATATCAATAACTAAATCTGCACTCATATATCACCCAAAACTTTTTATAATGGACGTCACAATCAGACCCCCCCAGCCGTCCACCAGAACAAACAGCATAATCTTAAACGGGACAGAAACCATAACAGGGGGGGGAGCATCATCATCCCCCCCATTGAAAGGAGTACACTGGCAACAACAAAGTCGATAACCAGAAACGGCAAAAACAACAGAAATCCCATCTGAAAGGCTGTCGCAAGCTCACTCACAACAAACGAAGAGAGCAAAACGAGATCAGGGATGTCCTCTGCCGATTTTGGCTTAGGTGTGCCGCTTATCTCCAAAAATGTCCGCACGTCCTTCTTTCTTGTATTATACAGCATAAATTTACGAATTGGCTTCTTAACTTCGGAGACCATCTCCTGAAAAGTAATCTTCTCTTCGAAATATGGTCCGAACCCTTTGTTGTACATCTCTGTAAATACAGGGTTCATTATATAGAAAGTCAATATCAATGCCAGACTCAGAAGAACCTGAGATGGCGGCATAGAAGGTGTTCCCATAGCCGTACGAAGCAGAGACATGACTATGACTATCCTTGTGAACGACGTCATCAGTATCAGAAAACCCGGAGCAATAGTTATAAAAGTCATCAACAGCATGAGCTGTAAGGTCACAGCAACATCCTGCGGATTGTTCGCCTGCTCCATTCCAAATCTGAAAGCCGGGAAAGGTATAGGGTCTGCTGCCAAAACTGCCGTAAACGGAACAGAGAGGAGAAGCAGAACCATTAGCGTTTTTTTTAATGACTCTAACCTCTCGTTTATTGTATTCCTTGATATATTGACTTCGTCTTTTATCGCAGGTGATTTCTTGAAAAACTTCATATATGAGCCGAAATCTGTCTTTCTCGAAAAACCTGCCTTTATCCTTGCCACTTCATCTTCGTCACTGATTTTATCTATCAGGTTCATAGATGCGTCTGTCACGCCGATGATATATATCGATTCGTCAACTTCATAGAAAAAAAAGCGACTTTCTAATATCCAGATCAGCCTTGCCAAGCAGTCGACCCATCCCCCCCGGTATATCTGTAAATACCTGCTTTTTGAAGAAGGATTTAACTATCCAGAAAAGGACAAGCATGACAGCCAGCACGATAAGGAGTCCCCCCCATATCATTCTTGCATAGGCTTTTTTTTCCCGACAGCAGGCTGTTCGGCTATACTCTTAGGGAATGTAAAAGTGACCTTGAGAAGCCCCCCCTCCTGAGAAATAACCTCAGGCACTATTATTTCAGACTCAAAGTCGGCTATAAGGCGTTTTCTTGAACCGTCCGAAGTTGTCACTATAGACTTTATCGGCATGTCCCAAAACGACTGCTCAAAGTTGATCTCTTCATTAGTCTCGAAACTGATCACATAGCTTTTATCAAGCTGGAGCGTATTCACATTGGAATAGCCTTTATTGAAACTTATTTTTAACGTGAGTGTTGTACTGTCCACGTCGTAAACTATCCCTGCTGCCATGGCAGGCATAGACGTGACGAGCAGTATAAAAATAATATATCTAACGATACATGCCATTTTTAAACATCTCAGTAAGGTCTTCTTTTTCAAGTATTTCTGTCAGACGAACGGCAAAACTATCGTCAAGAACCATTATCTCTCCGAGAGCCAGCGGCTTGCCGTTAACCAAAAAAATCCACAGGTTCACCGGAAGTTTTGGTGAACTTAAGTATAGTCCCCCCCTTCTCCCAGTTCAATAGTTCACGCACCTTCACCAGCTTCCTTCCGAGTTCTACATCAACCTCAAAAAGAATTTCACCGAATTCGGACTTGGCTAGTTCGACATCGCTCATTTGATCCCCCCCTTACTGAGCTACAAACTCAGTGAAATAGATGTTCACAATTGAACCTTCCGTAATGAGACTGTTCAAACGCCTGAGCAGCTCCTGTTTCAGTATCAGCTTACCCTGTGCGGAACTGACCTCTTCATAGCGTTTCGAAGCGAGCACAGTAAGTATCGCATCTCTTAGCTGAGGCTTTCTCATATCCAGAGCTTCCACGAACTTTTTGGTATCGTCAAGCTCAAGCTGGAGCGTAACTCTAAGATATCTCGTTCCGCCGGAATCCGCCATATTAACTATGAAATTTTCCAGAGGATAAAGCATACCTATCCCTGTTCCTTCCTTTTTCTCTTTCTTAGGAGCGGCAGACTTCTTAGCCGGAGCATTTTCTGCTGTCTCTTCAGGTTTCGGCTTCAGAAACATCATGTATCCGGCACCGCCTAAAACGCCAAGTATAATAAGCAGAAGTAAAATTATGATGATAAGTTTCAGCTTTCCGCCCTTTTTCTTTTTCGGTTCACCCGATTCTTCAGCTACATTTTCTTCTTCAGCCATTATTCCTCTCCTGTATCTTCATCGTCAAATAATTGTTTATTGGATTCAGCAAACTCAGGGCTGACAAAGTTGACTTCAACACGTCTGTTTTTTTGACCTGCTTGCTTCGCTTATATTCGGTGTGACCGGATGGTTTTCTGCATAACCTGCCGCAGAAAGCTTCTGAGCACTCACTTGTTTACTCAGGAAGTATTTTACAACAGCAACAGCTCTCGCAGTGGAAAGCTCCCAGTTAGACGGGTAAAGTGCCGTGCTTATGGGGGATATCGTCAGTGTGACCTTCCACCATTATGTTAAAAGGGGGGGACTCTTCGATAACGGCAGCCAGCTTGTCGAGGAGCGGTTTCGCCTGATCCAGCAGTTCTGCACTACCGGGTTCAAAGAGCATTTTATCTAATATACGGACAGAGACACCCTTCTTTGTCTGGGCGATGGTAACCACCTGAGACATCTGAGCACTCTTGACGTATTCTTTAAGACTTTGTGTTACTTTTCTCTGGACGCTTCTCACATTCTGAACAAATGAAAGTCTGGAGAGGATATCCTCCTGAGTCATCTCGGTCTTATTCCCCCCCTCTTTCAAAACACCGAGCGAACCTTGGAGTGAGCCGAGAGCAACCTTTATCTTTCTCTTATCCATGGACGCCATGGAAAGCAAAAGAATAAAGAAGGTCATCAGCAATGTAGCCATGTCGGCGAATGTACCCATCCACAATGGAAGACCGGGTTTACACTCCTCGCATTTCTTACCCAAAATTCAACTCCTCTTTCATACAGACAGAGACATCTATTGACCAGCTCTTAATCGAACTGTGATTTACGCTCTTTAGGCGGAAGATAAGCATTAAGCTTTTGTTCAACGATACGCGGGTTGTCACCGGCCTGAATAGCCATGATACCGCCTATCATAATCTCTCTGATAAGCTGCTCTTGTGATGAGCGATATTCGAGCTTAGCCTTATATGGACCACCGAAAAGGTTAGCAAACATCGCACCGTACATGGTAGTAAGAAGAGCAACAGCCATCGCAGGACCGATGGAGCTTGGGTCTTCCATAGACTGGAGCATCGCAACGAGACCAATAAGAGTACCGATCATACCCATCGCAGGTCCGAATTCGACGATAATACCCAAAACAGCCTGACCTGCTTTATGCCTGGAAACCATGTAGTCCAGTTCGGTTTCAAGAATATTTTTGATAACCTCAGGCTCTGTTCCGTCGACGGCAAGTCTTATCCCTTTTCTCAGAAATTCGTCGTTGACTTCATCTTCAGCGGATTCAAGTGACAGAATCCCGTCTCTTCTGGCTTTAACGGCAAACTCAACGAGCTGAGCGATAAGTGTGGCGGCATCATCAAGTGGATATTTGAAGGCTCGCCCTGTAAATTTGACGAGAGCCATCGCTTTATCCATAGGGAAACTCATCATAATGATCCCGAAAGTACCCCCCCCGAAAACGATAAGGATAGAAGGGACGTCGATATAAGGTGCAAGACCCGCACCCATCATAATCGCCGCAAAGACCAACGCGTAGGCTACAATGGTTCCGACCAGGGTTGCTATATCCATACTATCTCCCAGATTTAATAATTATCACAAGCCTGCATAAGGATGCAGAATTCTGATAAATTAATACAATGATATTGTATGACTTTCCCTTTAAAGATACAGGACTTACGAGGCAACAGTCAACAGAAATAATATGTTGAAAAAGCAATGGCAGGGCGGAATAAACTTATTAAATAGACAAAAAAAAAGCCGCAGTTAAAAACCACGGCTTAATTATTTCGTTATTCACTTAATTATCGCTTAAGAGACATGAGCTCTTTGAGCATTTCATCAGATGTTGTAATAACTCTGGAGTTAGCCTGGAAGCCCCCCCTCTGTGTGGTGATCATACCGACAAATTCTGCCGATAGATCCACGTTGGAGTTCTCAAGAGCACCCGATGCGATGTCCCCCCCTCTGAAACCTGTCTGAGGTTTACCAATCGCTCCGTCACCTGAGTTTGCCGTTGCCTTGAATGTTGTATCACCAACCTTCAGAAGACCCTGATTATTTGTAAATGTCGCAAGTGCTATCTGTGCGATAGTGGACACCTGACCATTTGTATAATACCCGATGATCTCACCAGCAGGATTAAACAGAGTGGATTCAAGTGTACCTGTCGAATATCCATCCTGCTCTGAACGGGATATAGAACCTTCGTCAGCAGAGATGTAAATACCGTCAAACCTTGCAGGTGTTCCGAGATTCATCTCGATATCACTCACTACTCCGGCTCCTGTGCCCGGATCAAAGTTCATTGTCAGTGCCGCAACCCTCTGACCTGTCGGACTGGACAGAAAGTTAAATGATCCGTCACCGTTAAAGTTCAAATATACCTCGTTGCCTGTGGTCTCATTAAAAGAGATTACGACATTTGGGTCGGGTGACGTAAGAGTAAGCTTCCACTGGTTATCCAGAGAGTCTTCGATCTCGAAATTGTATTGAAGAGTGTGTGCCTCACCCTGAGAATCATATATTGTCTGAGATGTTACAAGTGTTCCACCGTCAGCACTCTGGAGGGTCTGGTATTCAAAATACTCATAAAATGTGTCATAGTTTGAACCGCCTACAACCTCGAATTTTACAAAGTCCAGCTCGTTCGGCTCACCCCCCCTCTCACCTGTGATTTTCATTTTACCTGCATTGTCTGTGAAGCTTGCAAGGTGCTGCATTACTTCCGCATTGTTTGAGGAATCGTATCCCAGATACGATGCGATAGCCGTACGCATATCATTCAGTGTCGACGTTCCCGCAGGAATACTTGCCGTACCCGGAGTCAGCTCGCCGCCCACAGATGCCGAAAACTGTAAAATTGCCGTAGCATCAAGCCCCCCCAGACTGTCACCTGAACTGGTGAACAGCTCTGTCATAGGGTCAGCATCCTGTGCCGTTCTGAGGAATGTTCCGCTGAGCGTCGTCGAAGCAGAAACAGGAGTTGCATAAGCGGCAGAAATGCTTGATGAACCGGCAGGGACTATATTATTTTCAAAGACTGAGCCGCTATAGGCCTTATCAAGTGAAAGACCTGATATGCTCAGTGTTCCAATTGCCGAGTTGGTGTTGTGGTCGATTTCAAATGCAAACTGACCTGTAGTATTGTCATACCTGACAGAGAATTCATTCGAACTGATAACATTACCATCCAGCTCGCCTTCGATAGCTACAGCCAGATCAGTAAGTGTTGTAAAATCTCTTCCTGCATATATCTGGCTTTCGAAATACATTTCACTACTGGATTTCGTATCGCCGACGTCGTCGTATGTATTTGCAAGATTAGAAAGACTGACCGCAAGCAACGGTGTACCGCTGAAAGAATCGATGGATACCGTAGCTCCTGCACTTGCCACTCTGTCGACCTTAAGAGTACCGTTAGTTACTGTCACATCGAAAGTACCTGCAGCACCTGCAACGGTATCAAGCCTGCCCTCAATAGCATTCGCAAGTCCGTTCATAGTGTTGAAATCTGTTCCGTAAGTAAATGTGTAAGCTGTTGAATTCATGTATATGAGAAGAGCTTTGTCATTCTCAAGGTTCATATTCACATCTGAGCCGTTATAAACATACTTCATGTCTGTAACGCCTGCAGCGTGGGCTTTCACCTTAATAGGTTCGTTATCGGAAAGATCCATGTTTGCACCATTTTCACTGTATACGGAAAAGATGCTGTCGGCAGGGTCTGCATAATGCAGCAGCGAAGGATACTCAAGAACAGTCGGATTTGCTTCGGTGTTAAGTACACCAGAAAGACTAACCTCTGTCGTAGCTCTCGCCTGAGCAGTCTGATAGTCGGTGGAAAGTATAATATCAGACACTGTCCCATCCGTCTGAAGCTCACCTGTAGCAGGGTCTACCATCCAGCCCTGAACATTAAAACCGCCCGGGTTGGTCAGAGCACCTGTGGAGTCAAAGTTAAAGTCTCCTGCTCTGGAATAGATATATTCGTTAGCACCCTCTCCACGCAAAACAAAGAATCCCTCCCCCCCTTGAATAGCAAGGTCGGAGTTCTTAGCGGTGGTCTGCATAGTACCTGTTTCAAACATAGTATCCACAGCCGCAAGGTAACTACCGAGACCTACCTGTCTTGGGTTGATACCGCCTCTGGCATCGGTAGGAGCTTTACCGCCCACAAGAGTCTGGCTAAGCAGATCCTGAAACACAGCTCTACCCGATTTGTAACCAACAGTATTCACGTTGGAAATGTTGTTACCCAGAACATCCATAGCCTTCTGGTTTACACCCAGACCGCTAATGGCTGAATAAAGTGACCGCATCATTTAAGCACCCCCCCCAAGAGTAGCATCTCTTACCGAAGTGACTTTATCCGCAGGAACATCACTTCCATCTACTTCATAAACGACTGTATTGTTTATCGTTTTAACGCCTGTTACCAGTCCGTTACCATATGTGGTAACATTTATTTCTGCTCCGTCGATACCCTGAGCTATCACGGAGAATTGATACTTACCTTCTTTAACAGGATTGCCGTCTGAGTCCGTGCCATCCCAGAAGAATGTATTCATATCCGTATCCGAAACATTCGGTTTGAAATCTCTGATGTGATTCCCTGCTCCGTCCTTGATAACCACGGTGGTCTTAAACGGAACTTCATCTGTCTTGAAAGATACGGCCGCCGCACCGTCATTCATATATGTGTTGTTCCCTTCATACTCGACAAGCTTGCCGATATATCCTGAAGCGGACATCATGTATTGCTGTGCATTTGTGGCTTCACTGCCGGATGCCATCTTTTCGATATTTTTTTTCCATGCTCGTCAGAAGCTCCACCTGTGAGAACTGTGAAGTCTGCTCCATCATTGCAGCATCATCCATAGGGGGGGCAGTAGGATCCTGATTCTTCAGCTGGGTGATGAAAAGGTTAAGGAAATCTGCCTGTCCGAGAGTTCCCGAAGCAGCCTCGTCCCTCTTCTCAAACTTTGACGTATCGTAAGTATTGTAATTCACTTCTTGTGTTGTAGAAATTTGCATAATAACCTCCGGTGTCCGCCCTTAGGCGTAAACACCATCTGCCTCATCCTTCTCTTGTTCATTGTCTAAATCAGCCAGAACACCTTTATTGGCATTTCCGTTCTTCTTACCTTCTCTCCCTTCCCATCCGGCAAATTCATGGTGCTCTGATTCCTTGAAGATAAACTCAAGGTTTTCTACTATCACACCCTTATCTGCCAACTGCTGACGTAATCCTTCAGCATTATTTGAGAAGAGATTTCTCGCTGTCTCCGACTCGAACATTACTTTTCCTGATACTCTTCCGGCCTGCTCGGTGAGTTCGATATTAACTCTGCCAAGCTCCTGTGGATGAAGCTGGATGTTAAGCCTTGTTGCTTTCTGGCTTTTCGCAAGTTCCACAAGCTCTGCGAATTTCATTATATCTCTGGGAGATTCGATCCTTATTTCCGCTTTAATCACTTTTTCGGAAACATCATTTTTAAGTGTAAAGTTATTCTCTAAGTTATTCGTATTAGGTTTTTCAGCCTTTGCAGATGTCGCAAGCTCAATAAGCTTCTCTTTGACATCGGCAGGGAGCTGCTCAGAATTTTTCTGAACCATAGATAAAAGAGCCTCTTTTCTCGGCTCATTCTGTTTCCCTGTTTCCTGCTGGGTTGTCGGTTCTGTTTTAACAACAGTCAGCTGAGGTGTGTTTTTCTGCTGGGTCTGCAATGCGACGATCTTGTCGAGTGACTGCTCCAGAATCATACTGTCTTTCGGTGTTCTGACATCCACCGCCACTAAAACACTCTTAGCAATCTCCGTCATAACTGCTTCTATCTCTTCAACTGTCTCTCCAGTCTCCTGCATCATCGCCACGATCTTGTCTAAAAGCTTCTTCACATCTTCCGGTGTTTCAGCCTCTTTCAACATGCGTTTGAGTGCCGCCTTTTCGTCCTTCGGTATATCAAGTTTATCTATAACTTCCTCAGGCGTCTTAGGTTCTTCCTCTTGAACGCTTTTCTTCTTGGGTTGAGCAGTGTCTGTTTCAGCTGGTTTTTCAGAACGGTCCAGATATTTTTTTTAAAGACATTTTCGAACTCACCTTGACCAGTGCCGGAGTCCTGTTTAGGCAACTCCACTTTTGGTTGGGCACTGAAAAGGGTAAGGATGGACATATTCTCCATTAGACACCTCCGCGAAATGCTAATAGGAAAAACGATGCCAGTTTAAGAAAACGTGATGTTTAAAGAAAAAACTAAAGTTTCATGAAAGTTGAACGATACTAATTGGTAGATTTTTCCGTGCCTATTTTTTTTCCATGAAGGAATATATTTCCCCCCCAGCGGCAGCTTCCGCTGCATCGACATCAGGAAAATACTCGCCGACCTTTACCAGATCAGCCCTGACAGTATCAATGTCGGAAAATATCTTCTCTGTATATTTGACCAGATTAAAAGGGGGGGTAGCGTCACTCTGGATAAGCTCAGGTATAACAGCCCTGTTCATTATGATATTCGGCATGCCTATATATTTGAGACGATAGAAAATCTTCCCCCCCAGATAATAAGTGAGAAAACCCGTCTTATACATCAAGACCAGAGGCGTGCCTATAATTGCCGACTCCAAAGTCGCAGTGCCGGAGCAAACCCATAACAGATCAGAGTATTTCATAATATCATGAGTGAGGTTTGTGGCGAACCTGATTTTGGTCCCCCCCTTTATCTTCTCTTTGATAAATTCCTCGTCCACACCGTCAGCCGCACCGACGACAAATTCGAAATCAGGCAGACCTATGGCGGCATTTATCATCACAGGCAGAAGCGATTCTATCTCTCTCTTTCTGCTCCTGGAGCATTCCTATGATCTTTGCATCTTTATCAAAACTACCTTTTTCCAGAAATTCGTCCTTTGTGGCACATTTGAAATTTATCTGAGATTTCAGCGGGTTGCCCACGTATTTTGCATTCACCCCCCCCTCTTTTATGAGGATATCCTCCTCGAAAGGGTATATGCAGATCACAAGGTCACAATAGTCACGGAGCTTATAAACACGTTTATAATTCCAAGCCCAGAATGTGGGCGAGATGAAGAATATAACAGGTATCCCGAGACTTTTGACCTCTTTCGCGAAGCGGAGATTAAACCCGGGGGGGTAATCGACAAGGATGACAGCGTCAGGTCTGTTCTCTTTGAGTTCTTCCACCAGCCTGTCACGAACGCTGAACAGAAACCTAAGCTTCTTTATGGCCTCGTCCACACCGATCACACTCAGATCATTTACATCATACAGTTGTTTCTGCCCAAGCCTGAGAAGGTCAGGACCGCCTGTCCCGGTCAGTTCAAGATCATATCTATTAGATAAGGCGGATACAAGCTCACCTGCATGAGAATCACCTGATTTCTCTGCCGCCATTATGAATAGTTTCAGTTTTTTTTCAAAACTAGCCTCTGAAAAATACTACAAAGAATTTATCGCCTGAATAATACTTGCGATATTTCAGGTCACCTTCGTAAAGGAATATAAGCCACAGCATACCGTCCTTCTCTCTGGCCTCGACCTTGTAAACGTCGCCGTCCATATATCTCTTAAAGACCCTGCTGAAAAGTCTCGTATCTTTAAATCCGAAAGCTGTCAGACCTTTCATCTGCATCACCTTCATCTCGGGTCTGCCCGGCAGCATAAACAGAAATGATTCGGTCATTTCGTTCTTCTCTCTGGTAAATCCTGACAAACCGACATACCCCCCCTTACAGGCTTTTCCGAGTATCAGATCATTCTCATCAGGACAAACCTGAACCTTGTTTTTGAATATAAGTCTGGTCTTTCCGTCGAGCTGATTTGTTGCCAAAAGCCCTTTGTGTTTGATTATACCGGGTAATATGTTTACTCCGAAGATATCCAGATAGTGTCTTCCTCCTGCTTCACCCACTGTATAGACAACGGGAGCGTCAAAGCTGATAACTGTGGTTTTATCCTGATGATCAGCCCCCCCCTGAAAGCTCTTTGCAGGGTGCTCCGGGTCGGTCCATCCGCCGAAGGTTTTCATGGACAGCATTTCCATATCTGGTTCTAAAGCTGTGAGTCTTATCTGCAGACCGAGTTCGTTTTTAAAGGTCTCCAGTTTATGTCTATTGGCAAGCTTGAAGACGAGCTTAAAACCGCTCGGATAAATCTTCCTGTCCACGGACAAGATCGGGCGTATGATGTTAACAGCCCCCCCCAGTGAGCGTTGGATACCCTGCACCACTATTGTATAATTCAGTCCGTCATCACTGAGGACAGAAGTGTAATCCCATTCCTTTTGAGGGATAGCTATTTCGATATTAAGAGTACCGTCCCCCCCTCTGAATATATTTGTGCTTATCGGTGCTTCTTTTGTCGGTTCAGTCTTCACCTGTGCAGCCATCTGAGTACAGGAGTATAAACCTGCCGCAATGATCACAACCCACAAGAGCCTTATAATATGTTTCATGCTTTCCTCATGGCGAGCCTGCCGCAACGGCAAAAGTACCTGCACCGCTCGCATCTATTAAAGGTCTGAAGTTTGCAGGTGTTTCAATATATTTAAAAGGGTCTATGTGCGAAACGGAAACCCCCCCCATCGAAGTCTCTATATTACTAAGAACTTCCGACACATATGAGACAGCACCGCATGCATAAAAGTCTATGGGTTCTTTCCCACGCTCCTGCATGTAGACCTCTACGGCAGTTTCGATCTCTGCCCCCCCTATACTGCTTCCGTATGCCATGGCAGCCGCCTGAGCATCCGCATCACTGTCCATTGCCTCACTGTCACGTAGGATATCCTCGGCCTTTTCAGGGTCTATCTCCATATCTTTGGCAAGGTCTTCCGCATGAACTTTCCGCCCTTAAAAATGCGTGTAATGTAGTCCACATGACCATTTTCATAAAAGATAATCCTGACGGCATCATGCCTAAATCGATTATCGCATTTACATGCCCCCCCTGAGCACCCTTGAACTGAGTAATCAGGTTCACCAGAGCCAGAGCCTCTATATCCACAACAACAGGCTCAAGTCCGCTTTGTGACGCAGTAGTAAGCAGATCTGCCACTTTATCTTTCGATGCGGCGGCAAGGACTGTCACCGCTGTCTGTTTCTCCATGTCGTAGCTGATAAGCTGAGCATCAAACGAAGCTCTCTCCGCACTGATACCCATATACTGTTCACCGCTCCACAAAAAGATCTCCTGAAAGTTCCCTTTGCCATTCCACGGGAGTGTCAGCTTCTTAACTACGACATCGGCACCGTGTATAGCCAGTGCGGCATCCTTCTGCACCCCCCCTTTGGCTGAAGCGAGGGTATCGCTGATAACCTTGCTCACTGCTCCGTGGTCGATGATTGAACCGTCGACAACGGTGTTGCCAGGTGTTCTAGCCAGAAAGATATTCTTGACGGCAAAACCGCCTTTAGCCTCTTTCAGTTCAACAATCTTGATATTAGATGCCCCCCCTATGTCAACACCTAAAAGGTTGCTACTCATTATATATGCTCTCCGGCAGAATCGATCTTAGTATAAAAACAGCTCCGCTCACCTGTGTGGCATGCAACACCTGTCTGATCTATCAGGTACAGTATAGTGTCGCCGTCACAATCCAGATAAACGTCTACAATCTTCTGCACATGTCCCGATGTCTCACCCTTTTTCCAAAGCTGATCTCTGCTTCTGGAATAGTAATGCGCATAACCTGTCTCAAAGGTAAGCTTTAATGCTTCCTGATTCACGTAAGCAAGCATGAGAACTTCTTTTGTCTCTGCATCCTGCGTTATAGCCGGCAGTAATCCGCCTTGCTTTTCCCAATCTATTTTAATCATCTCTAGTCACTTCCGAGTTTATTATACAGTTCCTGCATGAGGACCTTTTCTTCCGCTTCTGTTATCTTCATGCCGCGGACTTTCATACCATACACTACTCTATCCCACTCAGCACGGGGGGGCTTTTTCTCGAGATAGACTATATCGGGTTTATGACATTTACCGCATTTATCCTCTACTATATCTATACGCTCTATCCTCTCGCCGCAACCTGCTATAAGCAGACTAACAGATACGAGGCAAAAGCTCACCGCTAGGCATTTCGATATGCCTCTTTCCACCGATAAGCGTCTCAAGGACAACATTGCTCCCCCCCTCCACTCGCCCGACAATCTCTGCTCTTTTACCGTTTTCAGAGGCTTTTATCTTTTCAAGTGCTTCTGCACTATCCGCTTCACTTACAATTATAACAGCTAAGCCTTCGTTAGCAACCGCCAAAGGGTCAAAGCCAAGCATATCACACAGATAACCGACATTCTCATCCATAGGAAGGTTCTTTTCGTATATGAGAAAACCTTTGCCAGAATCTTCGGCTACTTCATTCAGAACCGCAGCAACACCGCCTCGTGTGGCATCCCTTGCAAATTTGATATCCAGTCCACGCACAGCCTTAAAAATGTCTACAAGGCACGCACAATCAGACTCTACCTCTCCGTCGAATCCAAGCTCACCGCGTGCCAGCATGACACTCATACCGTGTCTGGCTATATCCGATGTGAGGATAACGACATCGCCGCCTTTTATATTATCATATTCCGTATAATTATTTATCGATTCACCGATACCTGAAGTATTGATGATAAGTCCGTCAACTCCGCCCTTTTCGACCACCTTAGTGTCGCCGCAGACGATCTGTACACCTGCATTTGCACATTCGTATGCCATGCTGTCCACCACTCGCTCAAGATCCGCCACAGGATAACCCTCCGGCATAATCAGACCGAAAGAGAGAAACAAGGGTTCGGCACCCGACACAAGCAGGTCGTTTATCGTTCCGCAGACCGCAATCTTGCCTATATTCCCACCCGGGAAAAACTCCGGACGAACAACATAGCTGTCAGTGGTAAAAGCTGTCTTAGAGCCTGTGGGGGGGAGTATAGCCGCATCTGAAGCCTTCTCCAGATAACTGTTCCCCCCCAGCCTTGAAAAGATAATCTCCGATATAAACGAACGGGAGGATGAACCTCCGCTCCCAACCGACATAGTCACTTTGTTCATATACTATTCCATTGATAACAGTTCATGATTAGATGATATTATACCGATTTATGAAGATTTTAACAGATGAAATTATACCTTCCAAAATGCTTTGTAATGCAGGTGGAAGTATGGTAAAAAACTATAAGTGGGGGGGGATTATGAGCTATATTGATTTTTTTCGAATTCAAAGAACACCCGTTCAGGATTACGCCGGATGTTGAGTTCTATTTTACCTCTGAAACTCATTCGGGTTCTTTTGAGTCATTAAAATATTTTGTCAGTTCGGATGAAGGGTTTTCAACACTTATAGGTGAGCCGGGCACAGGTAAAACCATCACCCTCCGTAAGTTCCTCAATGAACTGCCGTCCGATGTGGAATACGCATATATTCTATTCCCTTCCCTTGAGCCTGAGGACATGTTCCGAGCCGTATTGGAAGATTTCGGCTATAAAATTGAGCAGGGTGTCTCTAAAAATACTCTGTTTTCAGGATTTCAGGAGTTTCTTACTGAAAAGAAAAAAAACAAGGGAAAAGAATCCTCCTCATAATAGACGAAGCACAAAACCTCCCCCCCATAGAAACTATGGAGGAGCTGCGTATCCTCTCTAACCTCGAAACGGAAAAAGAGAAGTTAATACAGTTTGTTCTGGCAGGTCAGCCGGAACTTGCCGATAAACTCAACTCGCCAAAGCTGAGGCAGCTCAAACAGAGGATTTCTCTCCAGACTGAGCTCTCCCTCCTCAACCTGCAGGAGATAGAAAAATATGTTGTCTTCCGCCTCTCAAAGTCGGGATTCAGCGGACAATACCCTAATAATAAATTCTACAAAAAAAACTGGAAAGTGTAACCAACGGCAACCCCCCCAGACTGATAAACCTAACGATGGAACGTGCCTCATGTCTGCATATCTCAAGCAGAGTAAATTTCTGGTTAATGACGATATCGAAACTGCGGCCGAGAGCCTGAAACTGAATGAAAAGACTTACGCACCTTCCGAAAAGAAAAATAATACTCTCACATATATACTGATCGTTGTCATTTTAATAATGTCTGCGGTAATAGCTTATCTGTATATGCAGACAAAGCCCGTCGCAGAGACTAAGCCTGTGGCTGAGATACAGCTGCAACCCCCCCTGCTAAAGTCCAGCCTGTAGCCGCACCCGACCCAAAACCTGAGCCTGAGCCTGAGCCTGAGCCGATAATCACACAAAAAGCTCCCGAGCCGAAAGCAGAACAGGCAGAAAAAAAACCAAGATCATTAATGGATATGTAACAACAGAAAACCTCAATTTAAGAGCCACGCCCACAACTAAGCAGAAGAACATCATCGTAAAATTAAAAAAAAGCCAGCCCATTTGCCATAAAAGGGGGGGAACAAGGGGGGGACTGGTTTATGATCGAAACACTGGACGAACCTCCGTTCGTCGGCTGGGTATATAAAGATTTCATACTTATTACGGAGTAAACATGTCAGCACTGCTTAGGGATGCTTTCAACCCTGAAACCATCAAAGAACTCACCGCCAGAGTAAAATCTGCATATCCTGCTCTCGACACAGACAGCTTCTATCAGGAGCTACAGCCAGATTAACAGAGCTGGATTTCGGTGAGCGACTTGAGCAGGTGACCGACACACTGCACAACCATCTGCCGAAAGACTTTGAACAGACTGTCGAAATACTCCTTAACTCCCTCCCCCCCCTGCCATCGAAGCGGTGGAGGATTTCAAATTTGAGATCAGGCACTTTATTAATCTACCCCCCCATTGCAGATATATATCAAAGTTTGGTCTGGACTATTTTGAGCTCTCAATCGAAGCTCTCAAAGAGATGACATCAAGATTCACATCCGAATACGACATGAGATACATCATCGAAAGATACCCTGAAAAGAGCATTGAACTGATAAAAACGTGGGTTAAAGATGATAATCTGCATATAAGAAGACTCGCAAGTGAAGGGACAAGACCTAGACTGCCTATGGGCAAAAGACTGCAGATGTTCGTCAAAGACCCTGCCCCCCCGATACTGCCGATACTAGAATCACTCAAGAATGACAAAGCACTCTACGTCAGACGCTCCGTGGCAAACAGCCTGAACGATATATCCAAAGATCACCCTGAATTAGCAGCAGACATAGCCGAGCGTTGGCTTAATGAAGGATTCGAGCATTCAAAATGGGTCTGCAACCACGCCATGAGGTCACTCTTTAAAATGGGACACACAAAAGCATTAGCCATATCAGGCTATCCAGAACCAAAGGGGGGGTGGAAGCGTGGGGGGGGATAGACATAAAAGATACCACACTGAAAATGGGCGATGATCTTGAGTTCTCCTTTGTGGTTGATAACAACTCAACGGAAGACATAAATCTCATGATAGACTTTGAGCTGATTCTTCTCAAAAAGAATAAACAATACTCTCCGAAAGTCTTTAAATTGAAAAAAAACTGTTCTCAAAAGCGGCAAAAAAAACTAAAACTTTTCGCGAAACACCCATTCAGAGAGCGTACCACTCGCAAATACTACTCAGGCAAGCAATACGTCAGAGTCATTATAAACGGCGAGAAGCAGCCACCTGTGCAGTTCTATCTGCAAGCGGACTAACTTACGCCCATACCAAGCTTCCGTCTTTCACCGCCACGATCCTAAGCAGTTAAAAAAACACTTGAAAATACCATCGGAATTATTATATATATTCCCTTCAAAGAAGACAGGAGAGTCCAATGCCGATATATGAGTATGCATGTGAAAACTGTGAGAAAATTACTGAAAAACTGGTGGGGGGGATATCATCAGATAACGGTGAGATCGAATGCCCTGAGTGTCAGGGGGGGAAAGCCGTTAAAATCATGTCTGCATCAGCATTCCACCTGAAAGGGGGGGGCGGCTGGTATTCTCAAGGGTATAACAATCAGCCATCATGCGGAAGCAAAAACGACAGCCCTGCCTGTCAATCCTGCCCGGCATCAAAAGGTTAAAACCTTAAGCTTTCTCTTTCTTAGCTATTCTTGCTCTGAGGTAGTCGCCTAAGACTTTATCAGGCTTGCCTATATGTCTGACCAGCCAGCCACTCATAAGTCTCTGGATGTCAAGAGGCATGCCGTGATCAGCTCCGGCTTCTTCGTACTTTTTCATGAAACCTATGACCTCATTCCTGAGATCCTCATGACTTTGTGAGTGATTATTAAGGTCGTAAAACTCGTACTGAGCCATAACCTTGTTTTCGAATGCCAGATGTGTCTCGCAATAATCTTTCAGGTAGTCGATAGCGAAGATGACGTATTGTCTGCCTTCACCGTTTTTCATAGCATCGCTGAGCTTATTTAGCTCTGAAATAAACCTTTTTGTGGAATTATCCATGAAAGGTATCCCGCATGAGAATTCGTCATTGAATACTACCATCCTCACCCACCTAATAATATTTAATTGATTATCTCATCAAAAATGTTGTTTTTCAATCAAAAAAAGTGTATTTTAGTGAATTAGCTTACTAAACAAATGAGGTTATTTAACAAGTATTTATATGAAAGTTTTTGCAAAGAATAAAAAAAGCCTTTTTTGACTATGAGATACTGGAGACTTTCGAAACAGGCATACAGCTCACAGGGACAGAAGTGAAGTCTATCAAGGACTCCAGAGTCAGCCTTAAGGAAGCTTTTGTCAAAGTTATCGGCAATGAAGTCTATCTGGTCAACTCACACGTAGCAGAATATCTGCAAGGGAACAGGTTCAACCATGAACCGACCAGAAGCAGAAAATTGCTCATGCATAGAAAACAGATCGACAGGATTATGGGCAAAATCAAAGAAGCAGGGCTGACTCTTGTACCTCTGAAAATTTATCAGAAAGACCGCATCATTAAGCTTGAAATAGCTCTCAGTAAAGGTAAAAAGACTCACGACAAACGTAACAGTATAAAAGAACGAGACCTGAAAAGAGAGATGGGACGAGAATTAAAGATAAAATAACTCTCATTCCTTATTGACAATCTTCGTGAAAGTCATATCCATGTAGGTATACTCACGGAGGCAACCATGAAAAACGTTCTAGTAGTAACAGGTCACTCGAATTATGCGAATTCTCTTTCTAATAAGACGATAATAAATGAGATCATAGATCAACCAAACATTACCATCAGAAATCTGAACGAAACTGCAAACAATTTCAGTTTTGATATCGAGGCGGAGCAGGCAGCACTTGCCGAAGCCGATATCATAGTATTTCAATTCCCGTTCCACTGGTATTCGCTCCCTGCGATCTTCAAAAAATGGCTGGATGATGTTCTAACCTTTGGCTTTGCTTATGGTCCGGGCGGCGACAAGCTTGTCGGTAAAAAAGGGATTCTCTCTTTTACAACAGCGGGCGAAGCTGATGACTACTCTGTTGACGGTGCACATAATTACAGCATAACACAGCTTATAGCACCGATTATCCAATCACTGAACTTCGTACAGATGGACTACTCAGGCATATCACATCAAATGGAATGCTGTATATCCCTGATATGATGGGAGATAAAGACGCAATCACCGCAAAGGCGAAAGATCACGCAAAGAGACTGCTGAAAAAAACTCGAAAGCCTTTAAAATCTTGCAAATAATTAAATAATGACTATAGTATCATTTGAGCAGTAATAAATGCCTGCACACTACTTTTAATGTTTTGTGCAGGTTTTTTTTATTCTGTTTATCCTGAATAAAGGATATTCCATGATTAACACGGGGGGGGCGCACGGTTTCGACGAGGGATCGTAGGTCTGTAGGTGCATGTCTGGGGGGGCGGCAACCCAGTTAGCAAGCCAACGCAAGTAATTGCAAACGACGAATACGCACTCGCTGCTGCTTAATATAGCGCGCGATGTCCTCTACGAAGGCACTCCTGCGGTCTTGTAGTTGGGCATAAACTTTAGTAGGATAGTCTGTTGTGATGCCTCGGGCAACAGGCGAAACTTAGAGGATGCTCCTTTCGGTTGGGCCGTCTTTGTCCCTGCCGTCAGGCTAAGACAAATACAAAGACTAAACATGTAGTACCTTTGATTGAAAATACTTCGGACGTGGGTTCGATTCCCACCGCCTCCATTTATTTCTCCTTTATCACAAATAACGAACTATATTAATATCAAATGAAATCCCCCCCCTCCCGTGACAAATAGTGCAGAGAGGGGGGGAATCCCACATAAGAGAGTTTATTACTGTTTTATGCTCAAGCCTGTGCCATTTCCGGCTGCTTAGACTTTGTTGTTTTAAGGAAAACTGTCAGCATAACAAATACTGCAAAGGCAGCGATATCAACATACAGGTTCGGCCATAAAAGAGCGAGAGCCACACCTGCGAAAACTATC
>JDSG01000096.1_pt1 | contig 29367 bp, 55 predicted proteins | sample 199341 | NCBI WGS metagenome assembly JDSG01 (sample SAMN02584197, study PRJNA231836) | bioreactor metagenome | isolation source: continuous culture bioreactor short generation time transfer1 day 52 after... | place: Germany: Bremen | reverse complement strand
AAAAATATGGACAAAATAGTAGAATTGATATTTTATTAGAAAATGAAAATGAAAAGTGTTATGTAGAGATAAAAAGTGTTTCTCTTAAAATTGATAATGAACTAGCTTTCCCTGATGCAGTTACAAGTAGAGGATTAAAACATCTAAATGAACTAAAAGATATGATAAAAGAGGGACATAGAGCTGTTATGTTATATATCATCCAAAGAACTGATAAAGCACCATTAGAATTGCAAATGAAATTGATAAAAAATATTATGAAACTTTTAAAGAAGTTACAAAAGAAGGTGTTGAAATATTAGTATATCAATCAGATATAAATCTAAAAGAGATAAATATAAACAAAAGAGTAGACTATTGTAAAACGCTCCCTTTTACATAATCTACTCCAATTTTTTTTGCTATTTCTAACTCTTCTTTATTATCAATATGAGAAGCAAGTGTTTTTATCTGATTTTCATTACAAAAAAAGAACAATAGCTTTTAAAAGATTTATATAAGATGGATTTACTTTTGCTTCAAGAATCAACCCTTTATTTATTTTTACATAACTAGCTTTTTTAATAGTTTGAAACGATATATCCATTGATTTACCAATATACAAAGATATTGAAAACTCAAATTCATTTTTTATTAGCCATTCTATAAAAGATTCTTCTTCCACACGTTCATCTAAGGTCAATATACTATTGTGTGTAATATCAATAATAATATGATCTTTAAAATTTTTAAAAAAAACTCTTTCCAATATTTTCTATACTCTTTTTGCCTAAAAACTATCATATCAAAATGAAGTAATAATTTTTTTACCTTTTTTTTAAGCCCTTTAATTGAAGCTTTTTGTTCTTTGATTCTAAATAAAAAAAAACTTTGTCATTATGATGTAGTTGATTAAAAAAACTCAGCACTTGATATAGTTTTGTCATCTATTTCAAATTTTGATAGAGCTTCATATCCAAAAGTTTTATTTGATTGTATATCTAATATAGGAAGATATAAAGTAGAATACGAAGCCTCTTCCATAAACTTCTTAATTTCATTTTTCTTCATACCAAAGAGTAACATTATCATGTTACAATCTGGTATCAAATAAAAGAACTAACTTAGTTCAACACCGCAACTCTCACAGTTTTTTTTCTAAACCATCCGCGACCTGGAAATTTTTTTTACAACTAGGACACTTCCATAAAAAAAATGCAAATCCAACATATATTATAAAACCTGCAATACCAGCTCTAAACCAAAAATCTTGGTCCATCCCAAAAACTTCCGTTTTATCTTTTAGTATCATTACTATACTTGGTGTTAAAAGTATAAAAAAGATTCCTGCTGCTATCTTTGCATTTAATATAACTTTGGCAAACTCTTTTTTTAATATCATCACTTTTCATATATATCCTTATAAATAATTTAGTATTATACAAAGAAAAAATAGCATTAAAAAAAACAACTATTTTAATTTATCTATTTTTTTTGGAAATTTCTAATATAAAAAATTAAAATTTTGCTAAGTTTCATAAGATATAATTATAAAAAAATTATAAAGGTAAGTTATAAATGAACAAATATGATAAATTTAGAAATTTTTGTAGAAAATTTAGAATTCTTCTAGGTGTTGTTTTAATTGCTATTGGAGTTTATACTGGGATCATCTGGTTTTATTTAGGTGTTATTCCATTAATTGCAGGAATAGTTGATTTTTGTCCAACTTGCATTATTACAAAAAAAGTGTACTCCTAAAAACTTACAAGAAGAATCTGCTTAATTCTTTTTTGTAAGTCTATATATATTTCCACTATCTGTAGAAATATATATTTCCCCCCCTTTGGAAGATTGAATAATATTTCTTATTCTCTCTTCTAAATTCTTTAATAATCTCTCTTCTTTTAAAACTTGATTATATTATCTAAAACTATTCTATTTAAATGTCTAAGTTTCAAAGCACCACTTAATAAATTTCCATTCCAAGTTGGAAATTCATTGCCTCTATAAACAATAAGAGAACTTGGTGCAATAGATGGAATATAATATTTTATAGCTTGCTGCATTCCTTCTTTATGTGTTGACTCACCTACAGGAAAAGGATTCCAATACTCTTTCCCAAAAGAGATAATAGGCCAACCATAGTTCTTACCTTTTTGTATTAAGTTAATCTCATCTCCACCTCTTGGACCATGTTCTATACTCCAAAGCTTATTAGTTATCTTATCATAAAAAAAAGTCCTTGGGGGGGATTTCTATGTCCATAACTATATATTTCAGGTAAAACATCTTTTCTATCTATAAAAGGATTATCTTTAGGAATCGAACCATCAAGATTTAATCTAATAATAGTACCCGCATGATTTGTCAAATCTTGTGCATTGGGTCTAACACCCCCCCTATCTCCTATTGAAAAATACAGATGCCCTTTTTCATCAAATGTAATTCTACTACCAAAATGTCTTGTAGTTTCTGTAAGGGATTTAGTAACAAGTAACTCTCTGTATTCTTTTAAATCATCATCCTGAAATTTTGCAGAAGCTAAAGTTGTAGCACCCATGCCTTGCATATCTTTTACATAAGTAAAATACAAAGTTTTATCACTAAGATAATTTGGGCTTTTTTGAACATCTAAAAGACCACCTTGTCCAGAATAAAGTACATCAGGAGTATTTTTTTAAGTATTTTATTTCTTTAGTATTTAAATTTACAATTCCTATCTTTCCACTTTTTAGAGTAAAAAGAAGCTTTTTATCATCAATAAAAACCATACCCCCCCAAACTACAGAAGGTAAAGAAGCAACTTTATCAACTTTTATATTTACTTTTTTTACTAATTTCTTTTGAATTAGTTTTAGAAAATAAAAATGTAGGAATAATCAATAATATTATAAATAAATATTTAAACAAAACTATAACTTAACTCCTTTTTTACGACCAAAATCAGTATTTTCATCATATTTTATACTTTTTGATTTGTATTTATTTACGATTTTATTTATTTCTGAACGTACTCTTTTTTTTGTACTCTTTACAATCTTTTGGTACACCAAGAGATAAAAGTCTTTTTTTTCTATCTCTTTAGCTGCTTGTTTTCCAAATTTCTCATGACCTTTTTGATATTCAACTAATCTTTTATTAAAAGTATTAAATGGGCTTTTAACACTATATTTAGCACCTTTTCCTAATTTAGGTAAAACAGTACTTATATTTAAATCTACAAATACTTTTGTTATACGGCATTTGCTTTATATTCATAACTAGTATAAACTGTCCATCTTGTATCTGCATAACGTTTCGCACCATCTTTTTTTAATAGGTGATTTTTTTTAGTAACTCTTTATTTAAATCTTTTTTTTGATTTTGGGAAGATTTCATAATAAATCACTTCTTTTTCTGTATTTATTTTTGCAAATAGAGAAAAAGGTAACAACAAAACAAAAAATAATACTAATCTTTTTTTTCATAGTTCACCCTTATTTTTATAATTTATTTGATTATACAAAAAAAATATATTATTTCTTAATATATAAAATTACACAAACAATAAATACTTATAGTATATACTATCAAATCAATTTTAAAAAGGTTATATAATGAAAGAGTTTGATTTAATAATTATTGGTGGTGGAAGAGCGAGTAACTTAGCAGTAACAGCTGGAAAAGCTGGAAAAAAAAGTTGCCCTAATAGAAAAATATAAACTTGGAGGAACTTGTCCAAATAGAGGTTGTGTACCTTCTAAATTATTAATTGGTTACGCACATGTTGCAAGAGCAATAAACGAATCAAGCAGACATTTTATAGATTCTTCAATAAATAAAATAGATGTAAAAAAAATATTTGAAGAGACAAATAATTATATATCAAAAATTGATCAAGATATGAGATAGATTTAATGAAAATGTAGAAATTTTTAGAGCAGAAGCTTCTTTTATCTCAAACAATATTATAAAAGTAAATGATGAAGAGATTACTGCTCCTAAAATAGTAATAGCAACAGGAACTAAGCCTATAAAAGCTCCACACAAAAAAAGCATGGACTAGTGATGATATCTTTCCATTAAAAGGCAATATTCCAAAATCTATTACTATAGTAGGTTCTGGATTTATAGCATGTGAACTTGCAAACTTTTTCTCAGCTATTGGAATAGAAACTAAACTATTAGTAAGAAGTCAAAGAATTTTAGGAAATGAAGATAAATATATCTCGGCAATATTTAAAGATGAGTTTAGTAAAAAAAGTTGATATAGAGTTTGATACTACTATTAAAACTATAAACTATGAAAATGATAAATTTAATTTAACTCTAGAAAATAAAGATGGTACAACAAAAGAGCATGAAAGCCAAGCTTTACTATATGCTACAGGAAGAGAGTCAAATACAGATAGCTTAAATTTAGAAAATACTTCGATCCAAACAGATAAAAGAAATTATATAAAAAGAGATGAATTCTTTGAAACAACTGCAAAAGGAGTGTATGTAGTTGGAGATGCAGCAGATGAATATATGCTTCAACATGCGGCAGCATATGAAGTAAACCATTTAGGAAAAATATTACTTGAAGATTGTAAAGAGCCTTTGGAGTTTAAATATATGCCCCCCCATGCAGTTTTTACAGAACCTGAAATAGCAAGTGTTGGAATAACTGAACAAAAAGCACATGAGGAAGGTATTGAATATGTAACTACTACAACAAACTGGTTAGCTAGTGCAAAAGCCATGTCCACAAGACTTGATTATCCAATTACAAAGTTTTTAGTAAATCCAAAAAACTATGAAATATTAGGATGCCATATGATAGGACCTGAAAGCTCAACAATGATGCACCAAGTTCTAGTAGTAATGCATATAAACAATGATATAAGACACTTAAAAGAGATGCTTTACATTCACCCTGCTTTAAGTGAAGCCCTACTTCCTGCAGCGGTTGAAGCTGTTAAAGAAATACAAAGGTATAATAACAATCTTTGAAAAAGGATTTAAATGAGTAAAGCAACAGCAAGACATATATTACTAAACAATGAAAAATTAGCAAACAAACTAAAAAAAGAGATAATCAAAAACGATATCACTTTTGAAAAAGCAGCTAAGAAGTTTTCAAAATGTCCATCAGGAAAAAGAGGTGGAGGATTAGGAACATTTTCTAAAGGTGAAATGGTAAAAGAGTTTGATAATGTAATCTTTACAAAAGATGCACAACTTAATAGAATAATTGGACCAATAAAAACTCAATTTGGATTCCATCTTATAGAGATACAAGCTAAATATTAAATATTCTAGTCCCAAAAGAGACTAGAATATTATAACTTTACAATTATTTTATATACTAAACTTTCCTTTGAAAGTTCTTTTCACACCAGCTTTTTTTTGCTAACTGATAATATATATTGATAATTACCTTTTTTTTGGTAAATTTATACTAACTAAATAGCTTCCTTTATCAGTTATAGAACTTACTTTATAGTTGCTTATTTGGTTATTTGGTTGATAAATTTTCAAAGTTATATCTGCATTATGTACTATATGTTCTTTATGCTTAACTTTTATTTATATCATTTTTACCTATTTGTAAATAATCAAGCGTTTTCATCACTACTTTGTAATCATTATTAGTTTTATTTAATAGTTTTACTTCAGTTGCTTGTAAAAATAAATTCCCAAATAATAGTAATCCAGTAACAAAAATAATCTTAATTAACTTTTTCATAGTATTATCCTTTTTATACTTTTATTCACTAATTAATTATTAAAACTTTTTAGTTAAGTTCTATATTACCTCTAAAGTTTCTAACAATTTCCCCCCCAACTCTATTAAATACAACAGTATAATTATAAATACCTTGTTTATTTAAATTCACCGGAAATATATAATTCCCTAAATTATCAACTTTTGTAAATTTATATGAAACTTCTTTATTGTTATTTTTTTAATATTAATTTAACATTTGCATTAACAACATTATGTTCTTTATGTTTTAAATTTACTTTTAATAAATTCTGCCCTTGTTTTAACTCTTTATCTGATGTAATATCTAGCATATACCATTGTTCAGAACTTACTTGTTGAGAAAGATATACTTTATCTTTTGCATATACTACTCCTGATAATAATGTAAGACCTAATAAAATTTTTTTGTAACTTCTTCATAATTTTTCCTTTAATTTATAATTTTTATTTAATATATTTTTAGCTTTTAAAAGCACCTATTCTAACGAACTTTTCAAACGACTTTTATCAATTTCTTTTTCTTCAACATAATGTTCATTCTTATAAAAAAAGATAATATGTTGATGGAAGAATCAATAAAGTCAACATTGTTGAACTTATTACTCCACCTATAACAACTACTGCTAAAGGATATTGAATTTCACTTCCTACACCTGTTGCATAAAGAAGTGGTAAAATCCCAAATAAAGTAGTAAATGCTGTCATTAATACAGGACGTAATCTTAAAAGTGTTGCATCTTTAAGTAATATCTTTAAATCTACATGTGGAAATTTTCCTCTTAATTCATCAATAAAACTTACTAAAACAATTCCATTTAAAACAGCAATTGCAAAAATAGCAATAAAACCAACAATTGCAGAAACAGATAAATAAACTCCACTAATAATAAGTGCAATTATTGCACCAATTAATCCAAATGGAACATTAAGTAGAATTAAACTTGCTTTTTTTTAATGAATTAAATGCTGTATATAATAGTAATATCACTAAGAAAATTGCTAAAGGTACAATAATTATAAGTTTTTGTGTTGCTTCTTGCATATTTTTAAAATCACCAGCCCAAGATAAAAAAATATCCCTCAGGAATATTTACCTTTGACTTAATAACCTTATCTGCTTCCTCTACAAATGAGGCAACATCTCTACCATCAACTTCAATTGATAAGACTATATATCTACTCAAATTCTCACGTTTAATAAATGAAGCACCTTGAACTATACTAATATCACACACTTGATCTAATGTAATAATAGCTCCTGAAGATGAACGTAAAGTAGTTTTTTTTGATACTTTCAATATCATTTTTTTTGCATCTTTTACTTTAGCTACTATTCCAAAACGCTTTATACCTTCAATTTTTTTCACTAACTTCTTCTTCACCTATTCCATTACGAATTATCTGCATAATTTCATCAACACTAATCCCATATCTTGCAAGAGCTAAGTAATTAGGTTCAATTTTTATTTGAGCTTGTCCTAATTGTGACTCTAAATCCATTCGTTCAACACCTTTTATCTTTGAAAGTTCTTGTTGAATTTCTGTAGCTGTTTGATTTAATTTCTTTTGGTCATCTCCAAAAATCTTTATTGCCAATTCAGCTTTTACTCCTTCAAGAAGTTCTTCTATTCTCATTGCAATAGGTTGTGTTGTTATAAACTGGACATACTCAAATTTACTTGCAAGTTTTTTATTTAACTCTTTAGTTAATGCTTCTAAATCTGTAATATCATTACTAAGAGTCAATAATACTTCCATATAATTTGGTTGTGCAGTTTCACCTTTTTCACTTCTTCCAATCATTGATAAAACAGAAAGAATCTGTTTTGGGTACTCTTTTAAAATAAACTTTTCTATTTCTTGGGCTGTTTTAGTTGACTGCGTTAAACTTGTTCCTGGAATTGCAATTACTCTATACATAATTGATTCTTCATTTAAACTAGGCATAAATTCACGCCCTTGATTAGTTAATAAAGCTATACATACAAAAAATATAATACTAATTATTGCAAATAGTTTTTTTTCGCATTATTTAATGCTCCTATTAAAATAGGACTATAAATATGTTTTATCTTTTTCATAATTGTATTATCTGATGATTTTGCAGGTTTTAATAATAAAACAGCTAAAACAGGGACTAAAATTAAAGCAACAGCTAAAGAACCTAACATCACAAAAACAATATTTAAAGCCATTGGGCTATATAGTTTTCCAGCTAAACCATCTAAACTTAACAAAGGAATAAACACTGCTGCTATAACTAATATTGCAAATGTCACAGGAGAAGCAACTTCTTTTGTAGACTCTGCAACTACCTCAATTTTACTTACATCAGGATTATTGTGTAATTTTCTAAAAGTATTTTCTACAATTACAATGGTACCATCAACAATCATTCCTACTGCAATGGCAAGACCACTTAAACTCATTAAGTTTGCACTTAATCCAAAATAATCCATAAGTAAGAAAGCTATTAATAAAGATACTGGTAAAGAAAGAATTACAATAAAAGCTGAACGTAATTCAAATAAAAATAGAAATAAAACTAAAGCAACTAATATTACACCACTCGTAAGTGCAGAAGTCATTGTAGATACTGCTTTTAATGTAATCTCTGTTCTATCATAAATTGGACTTATTTCAATACCCTCAGGTAGTGCTTCATTTATTATTTTTACTTTTTCTTTTAGTAAAGAAACAACTTTTGCCGCATTTGTTTGCGTTCTTTGTAGTACCATACCAATTACAGCTTCACTTCCATCAATAGTAATTGCTCCAAATCTTGGAATTGAAGACTCCTCTACTACTGCAACATCTGCAATAGTAATAGCTTGTCCTTTTCCTGATTTAACAACAGTATTTCTAATATCATCTAAACTTTTATATAAACCAGCACCCCCCCTTATTAAATACTGTTCTTTATTAAACTCTAAATATTGTCCACCTGCTGCTTGATTACTTCTTTGTATAGCCTGTACGATATCAGAATAAGTAACTTTTATACTTTGTAATTTTTTTTAGTATCAATTAAAACATTGTATTGTTTCTGATCTCCACCCCCCCAACCAATTACATCTTCTACACCTTTAACACCTTTAAGTAATGGAGCAACTGTATATTCTTGAATTTCTCTAATCTCTTTTAATGAATACTTCTTTGTTTTGTCTAAAAGTTGATACCAAAAAAACTTGTCCAAGACCTGTAGTATTTGGACCTAAAGTAGGTTTACCCCCCCAACCGTTTGGAATATCTACAGTAGTTAACCTTTCACTTACTAATTGACGTAAAAAATATATATCCATATCATCTTCAAAAAAAGACAGATACATATGATAATCCAAAAATTGAGTTTGACATAATCATTTTTACACCAGCCATACCTGACATTGCTGATTCAATAGGATATGTTATTAATTTTTCAATATCCTCTGCTGAATTTCCTGGACTTTCTGTATATATTACAACTTGTTTAGGAGTAATATCAGGGAAGGCGTCCACAGGAATAGTCTTATATGCTTTAAATCCAAGAGCACTAATTGCAATAAAAAGAACAATAACTAATAACTTATATTTTAATGATAGGTCAATAATTTTATCTAACATATTTAACCCTTAGTGACCATGTTCACCAAGAGACGATTTTAATACCATTGATTTAACAAAATATGATTTATCACTTACATATTCTTGACCAATATTAAGACCTTCAATTGCAACATATTCATTGTTTTGTTCTATTATTTTTACATCTCTTGCTTCAAATTGTTGCTCATCATGTTCTTCATTATCTTCATCTTTTTTTTCATCATCATGAGAGTCTTCACCTTCTTCTTTTGGTAAGAAAACAACCCATTCATTATTAAAAAAAAGATAAAGCTGTTTTTTTTAACTGCAATATATTTTTTATCTGTATTAAAATATAAAGTCGAAGTTACATAAGAGTTTACAAATAAACCATTTATATTCTTATCTATACTTGATAGAACAACTATTCTTTGAGTCTCTTCATCTAACTCAGGCAAAATTTGATTAATATAAGTAACTAGATTTTCACCATTAAAACTAAATGAAATTTTCTGACCAACCTTTAAGTCATTTGAATAAGATAAAGGCAGATATGACTTTAGATAAAATGATTTCTCTTTTATTACTGAAATAATCTCTGTATCTTTGAAACTACTGTTTGTTCTGGCTGAAGTAATTCAGATATAGTTCCATCACTATATGCATACAAATATATTTTGATGATGTTGAATTAATATTTTTAGGATTTAATCCTAATGTTTTTAATTGTGATTTTAAAGTCTCAATTTTTGCCAACATTTCATTTCTTTGTATACTAACAGTATTTAATGTTTCTAAAGAAACAATACCTTTTTTATATAGTTTCTTATTAGCGTTATAGTTTTGATTTAAACTAACATATTGTCTTTTTAAAGAAACATATTCTGATGTCATTTCTGATAGTTCAATAGATTCAATTAGTGCAATTTTTTGCCCTTTCTCTATTTTTTCTCCTACTTTTACAAAATATTCTTTTATACGACCATCTAATAATGTCATAATAGATTGTTTACTAGAAGAGAGTTGTATTATTTTAGAGTTTAAATCTACAGACTTCCCAAATTCACGTACTTCAACTTTGTGATAGGTACTTCTATGGAATAAAGATTTACTATAAAAACTAAGCTAATAAATAAAATTTTATACATTATAAACTCCTTGAATATAATTCAAATATATTGCATTTTGATTTAGTGCTGTATTTATTTTAATTAAGTCTCGTTTTATTCCAACAACTTGATTTTTAATATTTTGAAGCTCTAAAAGACTTGATTGAGAAACTTTGTATTTTTCTAAATACATATCTAATAACTCGTTTTTTAATAATAACAATCTCTGAGTTTTTTTCCTTTAGTTTTTCTAATGCTCCTCTTTGTTCTAAAAGCTTTTGATACTCATTATCTAAACGTATTTCTTCATTTTTTTTAGTAAAAAATTCATTTTTTTTGCTTCTAATCTTGAAATAGCTTTTTCTTGAGATTTATCATTAAAAATAGTTAAAGGTACACTTAATCCTACACTACTAACTGTTTGATCAGGTTCTTTTTCATAACTTGCAACAACATCAATTGATTCAATACTATTTGAAAATACTTTTTCTTCAGCTAATGCAATATCTATTTTGTTTTTTATTGATAAAAGAGTTGGATTATTAGAAATATTATCAACTTGCTTAATACTAAATACATAAGTTTCATTTAAATTTATTTTTTTCTTCTATACCTGCAAATTTTAATAAATCATAATAACTCATTTGGGAACTTATTTTTAAGTTCTCATTTTGTATCTGTATTTCCATAAGCGTAGTTTCTGATTGTAACGTGTCAGCCTGTGAGATTGAACCAACATTATAACGTTCTTTAGCAATATCATAAATTCTCCTTGCAATAGATAATGATTCGACACCTAAATTAACAAGACTTTTTTTTCTTCTGCATAAACAGTATAATATATAGATATATCTCGAATAAAAGTTGATTTATCTAAAGTATATTCATTTTTGGCATTTTGAATTATTGCTTTTGATAAACGTTTTTTATCATCTAATACTCCCCCCCATAATTTTACTGGTTGTGATAAACTAATGCTATAACCATTATCATTTGTTTCTAGTTCAGGTTTATATATTGAATATCCTACATCAAAAGAAGGATTTTCATATCTTTCCTCTATAGAACCTCTGTATTTTGATTGTTCTACACCAATAACTGAAGATTGTAAATATGGACTTTTTTTTCAATCGCTTTATTTAGAAATTGATTAAAGTCATCTGCAATCAATAACTGTGTACTACATGCACTCAGTATTAATATAGAAATTACTCTATTCTTAATCATTTATTTTCCTTAATATAATTGTACGTATTTAATCTAGATAGATTTGAGGAAATAAATTAAGCGATTGGTGGTTTTAGTAAATATTCTGAGAGTTTAAAAATGTATAAATCTACATCTTTTATTTTTTTGAGTAACAAAATCAACTTTTGAAATAAAATCACTATGATTTAGAGTATAACACTTATGAAACTCATGATGAGCATCACATAAATCATTGTGTTCTGTAGGCTTTTCGTACTCTAGTATATATTCTTGAGTAGAAATACAATCATCGTTTATAACTTCATATGCAAGTGCATGTGAAACTGAATACATCATTGAAAAAAAATAATAAAGAAAAGATAATATTTTTATACTTATTAAAAATATTTTTATTCATATATTTATTCCTTTCAAAAATTGTTGCAGAAGTATAACAAGTTAATTTTAATGTAATATTAACAAATTAACTTCACTAATTAAAAAACTGCAATATTATTATATATCAATATAATGGTAGTTACATTATAATTTTAGTATTTAATATTTTAAACTCTTTCAAATCAATATTTGAACTATATATAGTATTATTTTTTTTGATATAAAACTATCACCTCATCATCATTTACAAACTGCCATGTTGATAAGCTTTGTAGATTAGTAAGAACTTCTTTATAGTTTTTACCAGAAATATTTGAAAAAGCCAATGAGAAACTATCTTTATATGTTAATCTTCCATCATTATTTGAGTCTTTACTAACTATTTTATACATTAAGGCTTTAGTCTCATTAACTTCAGTATCAAATCTTTTTTTTAGCAATTGGAAATAAATCTAAAATTAGATTTTTATTTGAATTAAATAACCAAGAAGAGTTACTATTTTCTATATTTGTAAACAGGTAGTTTTTAATAGAACTTGCACTTTTTGAATAATATGACTGTTCATAGTTTTGTACTGAAACTAAAGGTGTAACAATATACTTTTCATTTAAAACTCTGCTATTATGCTCTAACTTATAATACTCATTTGTATTACTATTTGTTTCTACATTTACTATACCTGTAACTTCTCTATTTGAAGTATTATTTTTAAAAATTTCATAGCTTCCATATAATAAAACAATTAAACCTATAACTCCTACAGCTAATATTATTAAAGAGTTTAATCTCCATATAAATTTAAAAAAACCTACTTTTTTTTCTTCCATTTTTATTTCCTAAAATATTTTGAAAAGATTATAATCTTTTTGTAGATTTAAAGTGAAATTATCCTATAAACTTTTCTAGTTGGTTTGCAAAATATACGGGACACTCTATCATAGGATAATGACCTGCTTCTTGACACTCAACAATCTCTAAGTTTGGGTAATACTTTATAAATTCTTTATATAATGAATTTTTATGAAATGCTGGTAAATCATACTTCCCAACCATCACACAAGTTTTTGTTTCAAGTCCTGATATCTTTTCAGCGAAATCATTTGAAAGATACATATTCATATATCCGAGTTTAGCCTCTAGTGTTGAACAATTATGTGCTAAATCTTTTCTATACTCTTTCCATACATTATTGTATCTTTTACTTGCACCTTCTACTACTTGCTCTATAACACCGTTTTCATTTTTTTTACATTTTCAAGTAGTTTATTTTTAGCATTTTCTTTCATCTTTATACCTGTTGGAGGTATAGGAGTTATTAAGATAAGTGTTTTTACTTTTTCTTGTAAGATTAAGGCTAGTTTTTGAGCTATTAAAGAAGACATAGAGTGACCTACTAAATGCACCTCATCTAAATCTAGATTTTTTATTAAACTCACAATATCTTCACAGGCTTCATTGAGATTATACTCTCCTTTTATCTCTTTAGATAGACCATATCCTCTAAAATCAACAAATACCCAAGTATAGTTTTCAATATCTAAATAAGGAATGGTAGTATCATAGTTTCTATGATCTCCCATCCACTCATGCATGACTATTACAACAGTAGAACCTGTTCCAATTTTTTTTATAATTTATTCTATTCATCTAAAACTCTATATTATTTTTTTGTAATATAACATATAGTCTCTTATTGATAAGTTTTAAATAGTTATATCATTTTTTCCAATAAACTCTTTTTCATCTGCATTTTCAACAATCTTACTTGCAATATTTCTTGTATTTATTGCTATTTCTTTTGTTTGAGAAGCAACAGAAGCATTTTTTTGAGTCTGTTGATCTAAAAGTGCAATTGCATCATTAATCTGTTCTATTCCAGCATGTTGTTCTTTAGATGCATTTGCAACATCATTAATCAACTCCATAGTTTTTGTAATACTTTCATTTAAAATACTATATCCATTTGTCATCTTATTAGCAATATCTTTACCTTCATCTGCTTTTGATGTTGCATTTTCAACAAGATTTTTTTATCTCATTAGCAGCTTCTGCTGATCTACTTGCAAGATTCCTTACTTCTGCTGCAACTACTGCAAAACCTTTTCCAGCTTCACCTGCTGTTGCTGCTTCAACTGCTGCATTTAAAGATAAAATATTTGTTTGAAATGCAATTTGATCAATAATACTAATAGCCTCATTTATCAAATTAACTTGCTCATTAATTTCATCCATAGCAACAGTTGTTTTATTTGCCAATATTTGACCATCTTTTACAGCTATTGTTACTTCATCTGCATGGGAAGACATTTTCATCATATTTTCAGTATTATGACTAATACTTCCAGTCATCTCTTCAAGTGCTGCCGCTGTCTCTTCAAGTGATGCAGCAGCTTCATTTGATGATGTACTTAATACATCGACATCCTCTAAAAGTACTTTTGCTGAATCATTTATAATCAATCCATTCTTTTTATTAGCAATTAGCATATTTGTAATCATTTCACCAACATTAAGAATACTCTTTTCAACATGTCCCTCTGCATTTCTAATACTATTAGTAAAATCTAAATTTGAATATGAATTTAATACATCTGTAATTTTATTGACACTTCCACCTACTGTTTTATTCATAACTTCTAGCATTTCATTTATCTCATATTTTAACTCTGTTAAATTAGCACTTTTTGTGTCATACTCTAATCTTTGATATAAATAACCTTTTTTTAATTTGTGAAACAATATTTTTAACCTCTTCCATAAACTTTATATCATCAACTATAACTTCTTTAGTAAGTTGAATATTTTCATTTACTTTAGAAGCCATAATGCCAATTGCATCTTTTCTATTATCATCAAGTAAATTTACATCTTGTGTCTCTTTATTTAAGAATTTAAAAAAAATCATCAATTCCTCTTGATAATCCTCTTACTCCCTCAATTATATTTACAGAGACTTTTTGACCTAAAACTATTGAAATAATTAAAATAATCATACATAAAGCAATAAATAGAATCATCTCATTTTTTGATTCGTTTGAGATTTCATTTGCCTTTTTAATTAAACCCTGTGCCAAATAATCATCTATTTTTTTTAGTAAATTTATTTTTGTAGTTATCATTTTAAACCAATAATAACTATCTACTCCAAAACCTTTTCCATCTTTTGCTGTTAGTGCAATCTTTCTCATTCTATTCACTTCTTCAACTGCTTCACCTTGTAAAGTATTTTTATAAAAATCGAAAGTATCTTTATTTGTAAGCTTCTCAAAAGAGTAAATATATGCATCTTGTTCAGAAATAAGTCTATTGAATTTTAATTTCATTCCAGGAGGAAACTCATCAGCTGCAAAACTTACAGCACCAACAGCTCTTTCAATTCCAGCTCTCTCTTTAGCTAATAAAAAATTCATATATGATGTTAATTGTTGAGTCATATTATTATCTGGCGAAAAATTAGATACACCTCTAACTATCTCTAAAAAACTTGAATTCATATTTGTATAATAAGTAATTGCATCTTTACCATTAATATTTAAAGAAGAGACTTGTTCTCTCTTATCCATAAGTTTTTTTTAACCTGTTTTGAGCATCTTCTATTAATTTATTAAATTTCTCACCGTACCAGCTTAATTCTAAAGTAGCAAGAGTTGAAAGAAATTCTTCTTTTCTCTTATTAGTTAACTCTCTTTGAGAAGGTAGTTTATCTTTAAATTTTACTCCTTTACTACCAAGAAAACCTGCAGTCATTCCTCTCTCTTTTTGTAGCTCATGAACAAGAGAAGTAATCTTCGTAGATAAAAAGACTATTTGATTAAGCTTGTTAAACTTTTCATAAGAAGTATATCTTTCATAACTTACGATAATTGAAAGAAATATTAAGCCTAAAATTGGCAGAAGAAGCAACATTTTTAATTTAGTTGCAATTTTTAAATTATTCATAAACATCACCTTAAAAATAAATTTAAGTCATAATATGATAACTAATATTAATATTTTATTATTTTTTTAAGAAATGTATTAAAAAATTTATTAAATTATTTGTTTTGTTACTCTTCTTCTACTTATTATTTTATTCAAATCTATAAATTCATCCAATCTCTTATCTCATTACTAAGTACTTTTGGATCTTCTAAAGATATCATATGACTTGTACCTTCTCTTGAAATAAGCTTTATATGAGTATGTTCATCAGTAAAGTTTTCTAATACCCTATGACTAAATAGTCTATCTTTTGTACTATAAAACATTTTAATAGGTAAACTAAGATTAGTAAGTTCTCTTGATATATCTTTTCTATTAAAGGTTGAATTCATTTGAATATTATAAACATCTTGACCTAAATCACTAAACATATCTTTTATCAATTTTATTAATTCTTCATCATTATGATTTTCATCTTCAATTAATGTTAAAACTTTTTTTTATGAGAAAGTCCTTTAAAACCTAAGTTGTTCATCTGTTTTAATGTAAGTTTTCTTTTTTTTCTATTTCATCTTTATTCATACATCCAGGTGTTCCTGCAACTAGAAATAATCTATTTACCCTATTAGGGAATTTTGTAGTAAAATATGCAGCTGTATATGCACCCAATGAAAAACCTAATAGATTGATTTTATCTTCTTTAAATATTTTTGCTAATTCTTGTGAAGACTCATCAAAGTTGTCTGTTAAAGGAAGAGAAATATGAATCAATTCATATTCATTTTCAAGCAATGGTATCAACCTACTCCATAATCTTTCATCAGTCATAAGTCCAGGTAATAAATATATTTTTTCTTTCATCTAAATCCCAATTAATTTTTTAATAAAGTTTTATCAAAAAAAATTAATTAAAACTTGGTTGAATAATAAATCTATAAAACTTTTATTATCATTGATGCAAGATGAACTCTCTTATTTCCAAACTTGTAAACAATCTTTAGGTTCTACTTTAAAAGAAAATAGCTCATTTTTTTGATGCTGCACTTGTATAAATATATTTGATATTTATATCACTTTGTAAAAATCTTCTAGATGATTGACAGATACCTTTTTTTTACGTATGGAGCCATTCTAGGTTTATCCTCTTTTATAACTGCTTCATCACTTTTTGCACCAGTATTTATCTCAAATGTATAAATAAGAGTTAAATCATCCGAAGTAATATTTGTAAAAGTTGTATATTTATCAACTGTTTGAGGAAGTTTAGAAGATAGCTCTGCTACAACATGTTTGATTACATTTTTATTTTGTATTTTCATCTGTTGGTCAGCTTTTGCTTGTGCTGAAGGATCAACTTTTAAAGGCTCTTGTGCAAAAGCAGATACACTAGTTAATAATAGGACTGATAGTAAAATATTTTTCATAGTTCTCTTTCAAATTTTTTAAAATAATAGCGAATACTATATCAAAAAAAAGAAAAGAATTATTTGATATTTATCAAAAATAAAATGTGTTTATAAAATAAGTTTTTACAATACAATTACTATTGACAAGTATACCCACCATCAACTGGTACAAGAGCTCCTGTCATAAAACTGTTTTCATCTGAAAGTAAATAACAAGCAACATTTGCAATTTCACTAGCTTGTGCAATTCTCTTTATTGGTTGAGCCTCTTCTAATAATATCTTAACTTCTTCATTTGCCATACCTGTTAAAGATTGAAACCTATTAATTGCTTTATCTAACAGTGGAGTATCAATAGTCCCTGGACAAATACAATTTACTTTTATATTATAATCTGCATAATCAATAGCTGTACTTTTTGTAAGTTGAGCAATTGCACCTTTAGTCATACCATAAACTGAGCTTTTACCTTTCCCTACAAAAGATTGGTCTGAGCCCATAAGAAGGATATTTCCTCTATTTTGTTTTTTTCATAATAGGAATTACTTCTTTTAAAATATAGTAAACACCTTTGATATTTATTGAAAGAACTTTTTCAAACTCATCTATACTAGTCTCTTCAATATTTGCAAACAGATGAACTCCAGCATTTGCAAAAAGAACATCTATTTGTCCCTCTTTTTCAAAAACTGTTTCTACTGCTTTTTGTACATCTTTATAGTTACTAACGTCGCACTTTACAAATGTACTATTTGTATCTTCTACTTCTACTATATCAAGATTGTAAACTTTGGCTTTCTCTTCATTTAACTTTGCAATAGTCTCTTTTCCAATACCTGTTGAACCACCAGTAACAACTGCAATCTTATTTGTAAACCTCATAAACAATCCTATTATTTTATTTATTTAGATTATATTGTTTTTATAATAAAAATTAAATATAGATTATTTTTTTTATCTCTTTATTTTATAAGTATTTTTAAAATTTTCCATTTTATATTTACTATTTTGTAGGCACTTTGACTCTACCAAAACCAGGATAAGATAAACTACCTAAATATAAATATCCATTATGTTCTTCTACACTTGTAATAGGAGAAAATGATTCTTTAGAAGAATCATGTAAATTATGCACTATTTGTGCATCTTCATTAACACCTATAATAAACCCATAAGGGTCAGGAGCAGGTTGAAACATCTTAGGTAAACGCATAATTATCTTTCGAAGAAATGGTTTATTTGCTAAATTATCTATAATCTTTTTTTCTTTTAGATGGAAAAGCTACCCAAAAAATACCTTTAGAATTTGATGAAATACCATCAGGAATACCCTCTAAGTTTTCCATAAATATTTCTGAACTACCTTTTTTAGGTCCTGAAATCCAAATTTTTAAAATTCTATATTCAGATGTTTCATTAACTAAAACAAAAGATTGATCAGAACTAACTGCTACACCATTAGCAAAATAGAGATTATCTTTTAAAACTTTTGCTACTTTAGATATAGGATTATATGAAATCAATCTTCCATATGGTATATGCTCAATAATATCAGAACGATAGTCTTCAATATGCCACTTTGAAGAGGCATCAGTAAAATATATAGTTCCATCTTTTGCAATATCAACATCATTTGTAAAACCTAAAGGAACACCATCAACAGAAGTTAAAAGCGTTTTTAACTTTTTATTTGCAGAAACTAAAAGTAATCCTTTTTTTTGCATCACAAATAATTAAGTTACCATTATTATCAAACTCTATTCCTAAAGGACGTCCACCAGTATTTACAAAAAGTTCTCCATTTTTACCATCTGCATCATAACGCATTATTCTACCATCTTCAAAAGGAGCATAAATTCTACCTTTTGCATCTACATCAATATCTTCAGGTCCAATCCCTTCACCTTTTGCAAATATCTTTGTTCTCTTTAAATAACTATTTGAAGTATTACTATATAAATTAGTAGCTTCTTGTGGTTTCCAAATAACTGGCTTAATATCAATTGGCCAAAATAGAAGATATACAATAAAAATTAATATTGATATACCAAGAGTTTTTCCTAAAATTTTCATTTTTTTTCCTTGTTAATTATTTATTAAATTTTTTTGATTATATCAATAAATCAAAAGCTATTGACTTAAAAGCATTTACTCCATATAGCAAAGCTTTTTCATCTGGGTCAAACGTAGGATTGTGTAAAAATACTCTTTTTTTCTAAAGCTCTATCTTTTTGAGTTGTTCCAACTAAAAACAGTGCTCCAGGAACTTTTTGAAGCATATAAGAAAAATCTTCTGCGCCTAAAGTTGGGATATAATTTTTAAATAAATCCTCTTCATCTAAAAATTTAGAAAAAATATTAGAAACTCTTTCCACCACTTTATCATCATTAATTGTTTGAGGGTATTCATTTGTATATTCTATTTCTACTTTACAATCAGGATGTATTGTTTTTGCAGTATATTCACAAATATTTTGTAACTCCTCTTTTATTTTCTTTTGTACTTTTGCATCAAAAGTTCTAAATGTACCTCCAAACTCTGCAACAGCAGGTAAAACTCCCGTTGCTTTTTTTTATCTCCAGCGTTTATATAACCTATAGATAAAACTCTTTGGTCAAGACCACTTAATCTTCTTGAAAGTATTGATTGAAGATTTGAAATCATTGAAGAGACTGCAAGTATTTGATCACTCGCTTTTTCAGGACTTGCTCCATGACCACCTATACCACTAACTTTTACGATAAAGTGATTTACTGAAGCAAAATAAGCACCTTTTCTAATTCCTATTTGTCCTACTTCTAAATTTGGCCAAACATGTAAAGCAAAAACATTTTGCATATTATCAAGATATCCAGCATCAACCATCTGCTTTCCGCCACCATAGCCCTCTTCTCCTGGTTGGAAAAGAAGTCTTATCTTTCCTTTTAAACTATGACGATGATTATGAATAATATGCCAAACCAATTAAAATAGCTGTATGCATATCATGTCCACATGCATGCATTTTATTTTCATCTTTTGACCTAAAATCCTCTTTTTTTTGGAAGATGATTAGAACAAGATGATTCACAAAGATTTAAAGCATCCATATCACCTCTAAATCCAATAGTTGGACCATCTTCTTTACATAAGATATCAATAACTACACCTGCTTTTTCTTCACCATGAGTTATTATTACATCATCTAATCCTTCAAACTGTGCTTTTACATACTTTACTGTTTCAGGATTTTCTGCTCCAACTTCTGGATTAGAGTGAATATATCTTCTATAAGTTTTAATTTGTTCAAAATAATCTAATACATCTTTATCTATATTTGTCATAATATCTCTTTGATTTTTTTTGAAAGTATTATAGCATAGCAAGAGACTTTATTTATAAAAGAAAATAAGTTCAAAAAATCTAATATTTTTTTTAAAGATTATATTAAGAAACCTACTTTTTACCCTCTTTTTTTTACTACAATAAATGTGAAAGGATATTCATTATGGAAAAAAAACCTCTAGTTAAAAATGTAGGTGTACAAATCATCGTAGCAATGATTTTAGGTACTGTTGTAGGTCTTTTAATGGGTAAAGATGCTTCTATTTTTGCTCCTTTAGGAACTATTTTTATTCATCTAATTAAAATGCTTGTTATACCATTAATAGTTATCTCTATTATTGCAGGAGCAGCAAACTTAAGTGACTCTCCAAGTGCAGGTAAAGTAGGATTAGGAACTGTTGCCTTCTTCTTAGGAACATCTGCAGTTGCTGTTGCACTTGCTATTTTAGTAGGTGAAATATTCAAACCTGGTGTTGGACTTGATTTAAGTAGTGTTTCTCATATGTTCTCAAATCAATATGCAGATAAAGGTCAATTACCAGGAGCTATGGAGACATTAATTGGAATGATTCCAACAAATATTTTTCAATCATTAATTGATGGAAATATTTTACAAATATTAGTATTCTGTTTATTTTTTTGGAATCGCAATTTCAAAAATTGATAAAGAGAAAAGTAAACCACTTACAAATGGTCTTGATGGTATGATTCAAGCACTTATTTGGATGGTTACTATTGTTATGGTTTTAGCTCCAATTGGTGTATTTGGTCTTATGGCTGATTCAGTTGGAACATATGGTTTTGATATGCTTGGACTTGTAGCTAAGCTATTTATTGTATATATTGGTGCTTTATTAGTTTACGGTTTTGTATTCTATCCATTAGTAATCAAACTATTTTCAAAAACTAAAATCTCTGACTTTATTGGTGCAATGAAAAAAAACCTCAAGTAGTTGCTTTATCAACTGCTTCATCTATGGCAACACTACCTGTTACTATGAAAACATGTGAAGAGGATTTAAACATTTCAAAATCTACTACATCTTTTGTATTACCATTAGGTGCAACAATTAACATGAGTGGAAATGCTATTTATTATGGACTTGTAGCTATCTTTTTTGCTCAAATGTATAATGTTGATTTAGGATTTGCAGGATATATGGCAATTATCTTTACAGCTACTATTGGTGCTATTGGACAAGCTGGTGTTCCAGGACCTTCATTTTTAGTAGTAGCAGTTCTTTTGGCTGCTGGTATTCCTATTGAAGGACTTCCTTTACTTTTTGCACTTGATAGAATTTTTGATATGACAAGAACAGCTTTAAATATCACTGGTGATGCAGCTTGTGCTGTTATTATTGATGAACTAAATGAAAAACAAGATAAGTTAGAAACTGCATAAAATAAAAAAAAGTCAAGCTTTAAGCTTGACTTTTTAAACTACTTGATTTTAATAGGTAATAAACTTAAAAAACTAAGAGCTTCAGGTAAAGAAAATTGAGCCTTTTCGATATCATTTTGTTTTGGGTCTATAAGATAGTTTCTTGATGTTTCAAAATTAGCTTTTTTTTAGATTATTATTTATAAAAGATGTTAGTTCTAAATCACAGTTATCAAAAATTGATTTCTCTAAATTACACTCTTCAAAACCACTATCCTTTATAAGTGAATTTATAAATTTTATTCCTCTTAAATCTAACATATGAAAAGAATTTTGGGATAGATTACAAGAATCAAATTTCACCTCAAAAGGCTCATCACAATCACTCCAAGAGATACCTAAAAGTTTTGAATTTTCAAAAGTAACATCGTTAAAAGTAGAAGATTTTAAAGAACTAAGAGATAAATTACAGTTTATAAAAGTACACTCCGTAAATTTACATTTATACATAGTACTTTTTGAAAAATCACACTTAATAAAAGTACAGTTATCAAAATATATTCCATCTAAATTTTTATCAGAGTACTCAATAAACTCTTCTTCCCAATAATCATCACTATTAAACATCTTTTTGCCTATTTTGTTCTTCTCTTAGTTTATCTTTTTTACTTTTTCTTTTTCCCTTTACAGGTTCTTTTCCTTTGCGTTTAATAGGTGCTTTTCCTGTTAGTTCAAAGCCTGAGATTTGTTCTCTTTTTAGTTTTATCTTAGATCTTTTTTCTATAAGTTTAAAATGGTCAAAATCTTCATAATCAATAAAAGAAATAGCTACACCACTCTTCCCTGCTCTAGCTGTTCTTCCTATTCTGTGAACATAATCAGCTGGAGACCTAGGCAAATCAAAGTTTACTACACAAGAGATATCATCTATATCTAAACCTCTTGCAGCAATATCAGTAGAAAACAGAATCTCTATATCAGCATCTTTAAACTCTTTTAGAGTTAAGTTTCTCTCTTCTTGTTCTAAATCTCCATGAAAAGATTCTGCCTCAAAACCATACTTTCTAAACTTTGCAGCAATATTCTCACAAGCTCTTTTTGTAGACATAAAAACAAGTACACTTTTAAACTCATTCTCCTTTATCAAACTTCTTAATAAAGTACTTTTATTAGCTTTATTTACCTCTATTACTCTTTGAGTAATATTTTCTACTGTTAACTCTTCTGATTCAATTTTTACTTCAATAGCATTTGTAGTTATCTTTGATGCAATATCTAATATCTTTTGTGGATAAGTAGCAGAAAACATAAGATTCTGTCGCTTTTGTGGTATCTGTCCTAAAATACTATCAAGTTCTTCTGCAAAACCAAGATTTAACATCTTATCTGCTTCATCTAAAACAAAAAACTCTAAAAAAGAGAGATTCATCTGTTTTTTACTAAGAATATCTAAAAGCCTTCCTGAAGTTGCAACAACTACATCACAACCTTGTTGTATAGAGTGAAGTTGATCTCCAATTTGCTCTCCTCCAATTAAACTTACAACTTTTAATTTTTTTATCACAATATTTTGTAAACATATCAAAAGTTTGTGTAATTTGAAGAGAAAGTTCTCTTGTAGGAGTTAGAATCAAAGCTTTTATTTTAGCTTTTCCTTTTGTTTTATTTTTTTTAGAATTTCTTCTATCATAGGCAATACAAAAGAGGCAGTTTTTCCACTACCTGTCTGAGCTTGTGCCATAACATCTTTTTTATCTAAAACTAAGGGTATAACTTTTTGCTGAATAGGAGTTGGGGGGGTTTTATAGCCATTTTCATCAATAGCTTTTAATAAAGAAGGTAGAAGTTCTAGTTGTGAAAATGACATTTATTATCCTGATGTTTTTATAAATTGAATTGTAGGGAAGTTTAGATTAAAAAAAATCTTCCTAATAGAATAGATTATAGTTTAATTTGTTAAAATATTATCTTTATTATAAATATATAAAACAAAGAGGGATAAATGAAAAAGATATTATCGATTACTATAGGTACATTTATAGTTTTATTACTTAGCGGATGTGCAAATAATGTATACTATGCAGGGATGGAAAAAGTTGGTTTCCATAAAAGAGATATCATGGTAGATAGAGTAGAAAAAGTTCAAGAGTCTCAAAAAGAGGCACAAGAAGAGTTTAAATCTGCATTAGAGAAATTTGGTTCACTTGTAACAATCAAAGATAGTGATTTAAAAAGTGCTTATGAAAACTTTAATGATGAATATGAAGATGTAACAGAAGTTGCAGAAGATTTAAGTACTAGAATTGATAAGCTTGAAGATGTATCCCAATCACTTTTTGAAGAGTGGGAAGAAGAGTTAACTCTTTATAAAAATCAAAAACTAAAAGCACAAAGTCAAAAAAAACCTAAAAGATACTCAAGTAAAATACAAAAAAAATGATGGCTGCAATGAGAAGTTCTGAGAAAAGTATGCAACCTATATTAGCTACTTTTAGAGACAATGTATTAATACTAAAACACTCTTTAAATGCGCAAGCAATTGGTGCCTTAGAAGGAGAATTTTCTAACTTAAAAAAAGAGATTTCATCACTTATTTCAAAAATGAATCAATCTATAAAAGCATCCGATACATTTATTAAAGAAATGAACTAACTATAAAACTTGCACTTTTAAAAAGTGCAAGTTTATTAATCCAGTTACATAATATTTAATTGATGTGCTAAATCATTAGCTATTCGTTCATAGTTTCTTATATCAACAATCTTTTTTTGACCATTTTCACCTACTTGAGCTACCTCTTCTTTTGATAAATGATATGATTTTTTCAATCTTCTCTTTAATAGAATTTTTATCAAAATCACTCATCCATGCTGATACATCATCTTCAAAAATTGATTCATTATTCTCATTTTTTGTCATTAACATGGTACCGTTGAAGTATAATAATCTAGAACTTTCATAGGGGTTGAACTATTAAATAACATAATATTTGGTAAAGAAGCTAAACCAACATCTGCTTTTGAGATTAAATCTAAAAGCTCATCTTTTGATGTAGCATTATAAATCTCTATACTATCTTTTAACTTAGGATATTTAGCAATCATTTCATTTGCATACTCTGGGTCTTTTGTAGAAATCATTAGTTTAAATTTATTAGAATCAACTAAAGAAAAAGCCTCTAATATCGTCTCAAATTCTCTTAGCTTGTCTAAAGTTCCAGCATAGAAAAATCTTTTCTCTTCACCATCATGTTGAACATTTGGATGTAAAAACTCCGGATCTATAGCAGAAGGTATCACAAAAGTTCTTGTTTTTACTGTTTTTAAATAGTCATCTCTCATCTGTCTTGAAGTTGGTAAGAAGATATCGCACTGATTGATAAGATTTGATTCAGAGAAAGTCTTTACTTTATTTGATATTACATCAAAAAAAACTCTTTTTATTGTTTGCTTCATCTTTTTGTAATTTAGCTATTCTTTTAGGAAAAGATAATCTATATCCTAAAATGAAATCATAACTCTCTCTTACACTCAACACCTCTTTTAAAATTGCTGTATGATTTCTTACAAAAACATATTTATAATCATCTAAAGAGATTCCATTTTTCGCTAACTCATCAATAATCCCATTTTTATATTTTAAAGGCATTATAAATTGATTGCCATTTTTAACTTCAAATTCATTACTTATTTTTGAAAAATATAAAATATCTACATCATAATGCTTACTTAAATACTTCTCAAATAGTGGGCCAATAAAACTGTGTTCTTTATTTTCATTTTGATCAGTTAAATATAAAAACTTATCCATAACTATCCCTTTTATAAATTTAGATTTTCAGTATATCTACATAATAAAAATAGTTTTTTTTATTAAATTCTATTAAATTTAAAATTTAAGCATATAAAAGAAAAAAATATTATATAAGCTATTTCGAAGACTTTTTACTAACTAAAATACCACCAATAACAATTAGGACAATACCTATAAAAGTATATATATCAGGAAGACTATCCCCCCCTAACATAACTCCAAAACCAATTGCAAAAGGAATATTTGTATAACTTACAACTCCTATAATACTTGCTTTACTTAAACTATAAGCACGAGTAAGAAACCATTGTGAAGCTGTAGAAATAACAGCCATTACACCAACTAGAATCCAAACTAAAGGATCTGTATGTAGTTGAAACTCTACATATGAAGTAAATAGAAAAAGAATAATAGGAATAATCATACCAACACCCATAAATGAAAGCATAATAACTCTCGCATCATAGATATCTTTTATCTTCTTTATAGTTGCGTAAGCTGCTGCTGCAAAAAAGCCACCTAAAACTCCTAAAAGATGTTCAAAAGAGATTACTAAACCAAAAGGTTTCATAATAAATATAACTCCTAAAAATCCAATAATAAGAGCAAAAAAAGGTACGAGTATTTATACTCTCTTTCATCAAATAATATGCAAGTATTGTTACAAAAAAATGGTGAAGTTTTATTTAATACTACTGCCTCACCTAAAGGAATTGTTGAAATTGTATAAAAAAAATAGAAGCATTGCAAAAGCACCAAAAACACCCCCCCTTAAAAAAAGTAAATGCAATTTTGAACGGTTTATAACTTTTGGAAACTTTTTTTTAAACTATAAAGGATAATAATAACACCTAAAAGATTTCTATAAAATACTATCTCAACGGGGGGGTCCATAGATTCAGACAATATCTTTGCAACTGCTCCATTAAGTGCCGAAATTAAAGCACTTAAAAGCATAAATAAAATACCTCTATCCATAGATTTTAGTTTTGATATTGCATTGAAGTTTTCTGACATCTAATTCCTTTGAAGATGGAATTGTAGTTAAATTTAAATTAAATAAGCTCTTTAAGTAATTGTTTCTCTTCTTCTAAAGAAAGAAAACGCCAATCACCACTTTGAATATCAAGTTTGAAATTTCCTATACTAACTCTTGTAAGATTTAAAACTTTTAAAGGTGTACCAAATTTTGGGTCTTTTAAAGCGCCAAAAAGTCGCCGTATATGTCGATTTTTTTCCCTCATCAATTTTTACTCTAAGTTTTGTCTTCGCACCACCAAAACCTATTTTTTTTCTACTGATAAAGCTTTTAAAAGACCATGTGGACTTTGAATACCTTGCATAGCTTCTTTAATATGTTCATCAGTTACATGCCCTCTTACCCAAATTTCATAAACCTTGATACAACCACCTGGTTTAGTCAATACATTACCAATTTGACCATCTCTTGTAAAAAGTAAAAGTCCCTTAGATTCTAAATCAAGTCGTCCTATTGGCATCCATTCATCATCAAAAACCCAATTAGGCAAAAGTTCATAAACTGTTTTTCGTTCTAATTCATCTCTACGTGTTACCACATAACCTTTTGGTTTATTAAGAGCCAATAGTTTTTCTGAAGTATTATCCATTAGGTTTATTCCTTAGTCTTTTAATAAACCCTTGAATTTTCTAGTTAGGATAAATTAACTTTTATAATTTCAGTCTAGCATAAAACTCTTCAGCCAAACAAAAACAATCTATTTTTTTAAGCATATTCTTTTTAGTTTTATTAGTAGCAATTGCTTCAAAAGGATTATCAGGCCAGTAATGTTTTTTTTATACTTTGAAAACAACTCTTTTTTTTAACCTCATCATATGAGTTCTCCCAAAAACCTTTTAAATCATAAGTTATCTGTATAGGTCTTTGTGCAGGACTTAAAAGATGTATTTGTAAAGCTACTTTTTTTTATTTAAAATCAATGGAGTCTCACTCATACCAAACATCTCTTGTATCTTTACAGCTAAAACAGGTGTTTTAGAATTTGAGTAATCAATCTTTATATTTGAACCACTAGGCACTTTTATATGTGTTGGAGCAAGCAAATCAAGTAACTGCTGTGATTCCCAAGGTATTAAGCCTAAAAGAATAGAATAGATATCTAAAGATTCAAGTTGTTTGATAGTTTTTATATCTTGCAAATATGGTTTTAACCAATCTTCAATTGAATCCAATAAGGCTTCTTCTTCAAAGTTTGGTAAATCTATATCATCCAAGTTTTCATTTATAAAATTAACTCTATTTTTTTTAAATCAATTGCTTTTTTTTACTCCATGTTAAAAGTCCTAAACTCTCTTTTAAAATTAGTTCACAAAACAGTGTTGAGAAATCATGGTTTGAGTTTATTGAAATTGGTTTTGAATATAAATCAAGTTCAAAAAAAACTATGAACTTCTCGTATATCAAATTTTTATTTTCTTTGTTATAAGAGATAGACTCTTTTATTTGTATATATTCTTTAAACTCTTGTTCTATAGTTGATAAAGATATTCTAAGTGCTTGGTTTATATATGAGTCTTTATTTTGGGCATTTAAAATTGGAGCTACTAAAAAAAGCTTCATTAAAAAAAAGTATCTTCCGTATGCAAAATTGCACCTTTGCCATTGCTTAGTTTGTATTTGTTGTCATTTTTGCCTCGCTTGATAGCTAATCTATCAGGATATGCAAAAAGAATTAAGATAGATAAATACTCTTCGTTTATTTTCTTTTTAGTTTTTTTTAACTTCTTCAATAGCTTTTAGTTTTGAATAAAAAAAATTGCGCCTGAGCCAAAACATTTTTAGCTCTATATTTATTTATAAATGAACTATCCAAATCTTTTTCATATAGATGAATAAATCTTGAATAGATATTACTATCATAACTACTACTTCTAAAAATATCTTTTTCACTTAATTGTGCAGATAAAAGAGAAGCTTCATAAGCAAAGCCTAAATCATTTGCTTTTAATATCATAAAAGCAAATCTTGGATGAACACCAAGAGATAAAGCTTTTTTTACCCATGTTAGTTATCTCATAGTTTTCATCCAACATTTTAAGTTCTTGAAGAACCAATCTAGTACTTTTCTGTACATCAGAATTTGGAAAATTTAAAAACTTTAATTCACGTATATCATCAATACCCCCCCAAAGAGCAATCTCTAAAAAAAAGAGAACTCAAATCACTTCTTAGTATCTCTGGTTTTGTAGACTCTTGTAATATCTTTCCTTGATGCCAAAGCTTATAACACTTTCCAGAACTTAATCTTCCTGCCCTACCTGCTCGCTGAATAGCTGAATCTTTTGAGATAAAAGTTAGATTTAGATGATTCATCGCAGTTGAATAGTTGTAAAGTGATTGTTTTTCTAAACCTGAATCAATCACAACCTTTACACCCTCAATAGTTAAAGATGTTTGAGCAATATTTGTAGAGAGTATTATCTTTCTTTTAGAAGATTTACTAATAGCTCTATCTTGTTCTTGTTTACTTAAAGCAGAATATAAAGGAAGTATCTCTATATCCTGACC